>FZPY01000014.1_pt1 | contig 255827 bp, 229 predicted proteins | sample 1534801 | NCBI WGS metagenome assembly FZPY01 (sample SAMEA104161950, study PRJEB21768) | metagenome | isolation source: underground water | reverse complement strand
TTTTTTTTTAATGATACGGCGACCACCGAGATCTACACTCTTTCCCTACACGACGCTCTTCCGATCTTCAATAACTCATTTGCACCCAGTTGTTTGTTGCTGAACAGCGTGACGCCGATACTGGGCGTACTGTTATATTCATGCATGTCCAGCTGGTAGGTCTGATTGAGTGCGGCAAGAATCTTTTCCCCTACCGCTTCCGTTTCCGCTCTGGCTTCAGACATAGTTTCACCCAGCTCCTCGAGCATGACAACAAACTCGTCGCCGCCCAGCCGGGCGGCCGTATCGCCCTCGCGGATACAGGATTTCAGGCGCCCCGCCACCTGCTGCAGCAGTAAGTCGCCGATGTCATGTCCCAGCGTATCGTTCAGCTGCTTGAAGTGGTCAAGGTCGATGAACAGCAGCGCGCCCGTTTGCCCGCTTCGCGCACTTGAAACCAGCGCCTGATTAAGTCTGTCCATCAGCAGGCGCCGGTTAGGCAAGCGGGTCAGGACATCGTAGAAAGCCATACTGATGATCTCCTCCTCTGCAGCTTTACGCTCGGTGATATCGATCTGCGTACTGACATAATACTCAGGCTCCCCCGCACTGCCTTTGACCGCGGTAATCGTCATATATTTCGGGTAAATTTCCCCGCTCTTACGGCGATCCCAGATTTCCCCCTGCCATCCGCCGTTACGCTGTATGCACGCCCACATATCAACATAAAATTGCGCATCATGGCGGTCTGATTTGAGCATCCGGGGTGTATTGCCTATGGCTTCTTCGGCCGTATATCCGGTAATTTCGGTGAATGTCCGGTTGACCCTGACGATTTTCTCCTGCCTGTCGGTCACCATGATGCCAACCTGCGCATCGAAAGCCGTCGCGGCTATGCGCAATTCGTCCTCTTGCCGCTTGCGCTCGGTAATATCAATCAAAATTCCCTGCAAGCGTCCGTCAAGCAGCCGCTTCCCCCGAACTTCACCAAGAAACAATGAACCATCCTTGCGCCTGAAGTGCCACTCGCTCACCACCACCTCACCGCCCTCGAAGTGCTTGATTTCATCACCAATGCGTCCGGCTTCAGCCGGCACGATAATATCGGCAATATTGAGACTTAATAGCTCATCCCGTGCGTAACCCAGCATTGCGCAGCCCGGAGAATTGACATCGATGTAATTGCCCTGCGCATCGCTGACGAAAATGCCGTCAGTTGCCTGTTCAACCAGCGAGCGAAAACGCGCTTCACTGCCGTGCAGTGCCATTTCGGTTTTCTGGCGTTCCGTAATGTCACGCAAAATAACGGTGAATATCTGCTTTTCTTCGATTTTGACCTTGGATATCGACGCTTCAATCGGAAACTCCGTGCCGTCAAAATGCAGTGCACACAACTGACTTTGCGACGACATGCCGCGATTGGTCACCCCCTCCTCGGCGAAGTGATGCATGTGCTGCTTGTGTACCTGACGCGAATGATCCGGAATAAGCCTGTCGATCGGCTCCCCCAGCATCTGTTCGGCTGTGTATCCAAACATCCGTTCGGCCGCGGGATTAAACAGCCGTACGATATGATCTTCATCCAGCGTGATGATTGCATCCATCGCAGAATCGATAATTCCGGTCAGTTGAGCCTGCTGCTGATGCTGAACTCGCTCGGCTTCAAACCGCTTATGCTCACTGCGGCGTAAAATTTCGGCCGTGCGCCAGACCAAGGCAGAAAATACCAGCACATAAATCAAAACCATCAGAGCAACGCCGAAATCGTCATTGTATAGGTCCTGTTTTCTGCCCCAGATGTACAGCCAGCCGATCAGAAAAGGCATGGTCAGCGCAAGCGGCAAAAGCCGGCGTGCCATCACACCGCCCGTGGTACTGCTGGTCACCACAGCCATCAGGCAACGTTGTGGTCGGGCAACAATCACGCCCATATTGATAATGACAAGTCCTAATGCGGTGTGCAGCGCCACCGAGGAATAAGCGCTGACACCGTATAATTCGGCGATGTTATAGGCATAGCCAAGCAGGGCCAGAATGCCGAGCAGCATGCCTGTCAGAGCAGAAACTTGAGAAACAATTCGCCCGTGCAGGCTGTCGAGCAGCAATAACGCCAATCCGGTAAATCCAAAACCCGCTGCTGTCGCGATGGCCATGCGACCCGGCGGCACGCTGCCTGAAGGATCATTGAGCAGAAGCTGGTCGATGCCGAAATCCGCCACAAACAGGTATTCAGCCAGCGTGGCTATTCCAAGCAGTAAGGCGACACCCGCAAAGACGCACTGCACAACCCGCCATTGCAACGATTCCCGTACCCGAACTGCAGCAAACAGCGCTATCCCCAGAAATAAAAAGCACAGCGCGGTATTGGCTTTCATCGTAGCCAGTCCCGGCAAAACACTTTTTAACGCACCAGTATCCAGCACCCAACCGAGCAAAACGATTGCGCCGAGCATGACAACAGCCAACGCGCATAATCTTGCACAATTTTCGCAACGTGATGCGAATACTGAAATAACGTGATTGGACGGCATCATTACCTCACTGTTTATACAGAAATAACCGAATGCGTAAATAGGCTGCGATGCAAACAGAAAAGAACCGGCACGCTACGTTCCTCAGGGATGACAGGCTTTAAATTTTCGGCTGCATGACTATGCCTCGCACGTAATTCCTGGATTTTAGGAGATGTGGGTATTTCGACGGGACTGAAGACGAAACGATTCGGACTGAATAGATCGGGCCGTGCGGCAGAGAAAACTTCTGAGTTGACTTTACGGTTGACACGAGACTCTCCCTTGTTAAATCAAGTTAGAGGAGCATCCATTACAATCCGGCGGCCCCGCTATCGTAGGTGTTACCCCTTAGATCGGAAACTTTGCGTCCTTGTTTTTCAACAAGTTTGCCTTTTGCGTATTACCAGAAAACATGAGATCCAATTAGATAAACATATGTTTCTGAATTTTACGACAGGAATGTTTATAAAGAAAGCGCTATGCCAATACTATAAGAAAATTCTGAATTTTTTAAGAAAACGACATCCCCCGTGAGCCTGTCTGACACAGATATGAATCGAGCAAAAGTCATAGTGCGAGTATCGTATCAACGTCGTGTGCTGCAAACGAGCGCCAAATAGTTGCGCTGGCAGGCATACCAGCGACCGAGACTTTCATCGGTAGATAAACCGCTTGCTATAGAGGCGTCTTACACAATGCTCAGGCCGCAAAAGCGGCCTTCTTACAAGACAACACTCGACATAGCTATCAGGCTTTGGCTGCCATCAGCTTTTCATATTTTGCCTGTAGTTGCGCATTCGTTTCCACATGAGCAGGATCTTTGGGGATGCAATCGACCGGGCATACTTCCACACATTGTGGCGTATCGTAATGCCCTACGCACTCAGTGCATTTTGCTGGATCGATTTCATAGATCGTATCGCCTTGATAAATGGCATCATTCGGGCATTCAGGTTCACATACATCGCAATTGATACATTCATCCGTAATTATCAGTGCCATTCTTTTCTCCTCTTTATAGTTAAACCAAATTATTTTTTTGCTGCAAGCGCATCACCACGGAGGGCGAAACAAACTTACCCACATCGCCGCCGAAACGCGCAACTTCACGCACCATGGTCGCCGAAATGAAGGTGTACTGTTCAGCGGGGGTCAGGAACAGCGTTTCCATTTCAGGATACAAATTGCGATTCATCCCTGCCAGCTGGAATTCATATTCAAAATCCGACGCGGCACGCAAGCCTCGCAATACGACACGCGACTGTTGCGACTGCACGAAACTCATCAGCAAACCATCGAATCCTTCCACCCGGACATTATCGTAGGTAGAAAAAACTTCACGCGCCATGTCTACCCGCTCATCCAGTGTGAACAGAGTATTCGCACGGCTTTTTGCGACCGCGACAATGACTTCACTGAACAAGCCGGTCGCACGTCGCACAACATCTTCGTGACCGCTTGTGATCGGGTCAAATGTGCCTGGATATACCACCTTGATCATTTATTCAATCCTATCAGTTGATACCACACCTGCCCAGCCTTGCCAGATTTGATGACCTGCCAGGGCAATGGGACCTCAACAGCAGCCCCCGACTCCACATAGACCGAGCCGTTTTCAGTCAGATTTTTCTGCAACATGTTCAGCAATCTTGGCAAATAATCACTATTAAACGGCGGATCCAGAAAAATCACATCGTAACGCTGTGTATCGCGACGGACGAATTCTAATCCATCTTGCTGGCGCAAGGATATATTAGTACATTCTAATTTTCTAATATTATCACGCAAAGCCCGAAAAACCAACGGGCTGTTTTCAACCATCACCACGTGCTCCGCACCCCGTGAGGCAGCTTCTATCCCCAGCGCTCCGCTGCCGGCGAACAGATCAAGACATCGCTTCCCGTACAACGTCTGCCCCAGCCAGTTAAACAGGGTCTCGCGCACCCGGTCAGGTGTCGGACGCAAACCTTCCGCATCGGGAAAGGTAATGACGCGGCTGCGCAGTTCGCCGCCGCCGATTCTGAGCTTATTGATGTTCATCTCCTGCAGGCTTATCCTCTGGTGCGCCGACAATCACCGTTGCCATTGCATCCGGATGAATATGGCGTGCGAAGGCATCGCGAATCTGCCTGACCGTAACATGCTCAACGCGCCCTGTAAAATCATCCAGATAAGTCAGGGGTAAGTCATAGAAACCGATGACAGACAGGTATTCGAGTATTTTACGGTTGCTGTCGATACGCAAGGGGAATCCGCCGACGATATTTTGTTTGGCGGCAAGCAATTCTTTTTCAGTCGGACCGTTTGCAACAAAATCCGCAAGCGTTTTTCGCACCAGTCTCAATGCGTCATCAGCCTGTTCCTTTTTGGTTTGCAGGCCAATCTGAAAGGCACCCGGCTGCCTGAGCGGCATAAAGTAGCTATAAACGCTGTAAGCCAAACCGCGCTTCTCGCGCACCTCATTCATCAGACGAGACACAAAACCGCCGCCACCCAGTATGTAATTTCCGACATACAAGGGGAAGTAATCAGGATCGCTGCGCGACATGCCGGGCTCGCCAATCAGGATATGGCTCTGGCTGGCCGGATGTGCAATGCGCTGCTCGGATGCCTGAATCTGCATCTTGACCAAAGGCTGCAGGTCCTGCACGCCGGCAGGCGGCAACTCATCCGTCAATTGCATCGCGATCGCTTCAGCCTGCGCGCGCGTCACATCCCCCATAATGGCGACCACAGCACGACTCGCATTGTAATGCGTGCGATAAAAAGTCTGCAGATCCTGAACGGTGATTTTCTCGACACTTGCGATATCACCCGAAACCTGCTGCGCATAGGGATGTGCACCAAAAACAGCCTGATTGAACGCCTTGTCGGCAATAGCTGCAGGTTGCGTCAGCGCTTCTTTAAGCGAGGCGATCAGACGCGCTTTTTCACGCGCGAGTATCGTCTCAGGAAACACCGGATGCTGCAACACGCGCGCCATGATGGCTAACGCCTGAGTGCGCTCAGCCTCACTGCTCAAGGTGCGCAGTGATACATTCGCCCTGTCCTGATCAACTCCGCCGCCCAGTTGCGCGCCGATGTCGGCAAGCCCGGTCGCAACCGCGTCTTCATTCATACCGACCGAACCCAGATCAAGCAAGCCATAAGTCAGGCCGGCCAAACCCGATGTGTCAGACGTATCAAAACTGCTGCCGGCCGGCACGCTGACCGCCACATCCAGCATGGGAATATCGTGGTCTTCAACAAACAGAACGCGCGCGCCACTCGCACTCTGCCAATGCGCAATATTGGGTGTGGCAAGGGTATATCCGGACAGGCAGCACAGCAGTACCGCGCTTAAAAATTTACTAATGAACATGAGTGGATCCCCCTGTTTGCTGATGCGGTTTGCCAGACAGCGGTTGCGGATCGAGCACCGCCACGGTCAGATTATCGTCTTGCAGAAACTCGCGAGCCACCTGGCTTACCTGTTCTGCGGTCACCGCCTGCAATTTTTTCAGGATGACAGGTATGGCCTCATATCCAAGCCCGATCGATTCCATCTGACCGACCTGCATCGCCTGATAAAATACGGAATCCAGCTTGTACACTTCCCCTGCCAATACCTGTGCTTTAACGCGTTTTAATTCATCAGCACTCACCCCGTCCTTGACGAGGCTTGCAATTTCACTGCGCAAAGCGGTTTCAACGTCAGCCACACGTTTGCCCTCTGTAGGCACCGCTTCCAATGTAAACACACCAGGCCCGCGTGAAGCTGAATCGTAACCCGCACTGACACTGCTTGCAATTTGCGTCTCACGCACCAGGTGCTTATTCAGGCGGGCAGACTCATTTCCGCTGAGCACGCCTGCGAGCATTTCCAGCGCATAAGGCTTCCAGTCCTGCTGCACATCAGCAATGTTCGGCGCATGAAAACCCATCACCAGCAATGGCAACTCGGCAGGCGCTTTGACCACCATTCGTTTAATACCCACCTGCGCAGGCTCCGTGTAAATTCTGGCCGGCGGTAATTTTTGCCGGGGAATGTTTCCGTAATAGCGTTGCGCCAGCGCAAAAACGTCGCGTGCGTTAACATCACCTGCAATCACCAGTGTGGCGTTGTTGGGTGCATACCATTGCTTATACCAGTCTCGCGCATCATTCACCGTCAGGTGCTCAAGATCGCTCATCCAGCCGATCACCGGATGATGGTAGGGGTGTTCCTGAAATGTCACCGCCATCATTTTTTCCTGCAGTAAGGAATGAGGATCATCGTCGGTACGCATACGACGCTCTTCCATCACGACTTTAATTTCTTTGGAAAACTCTGCCGCCGACAGGTTCAGATTATGCATCCGGTCTGATTCGAGCTGCATTGCAAGCGCCAATTTTGATTTATGCAGTTGCTGGAAATAGGCGGTGTAATCGTAACTGGTGAAGGCATTTTCACGCCCGCCTGCGGCCGCAATACGACGTGAAAACTCTCCGGCAGGCACACGTTTTGTCCCTTTGAACATCATGTGCTCGAGTACATGTGCAATCCCTGTCTTGCCGGTTCGCTCATCCATGCTGCCGGCCTTGTACCAGATTTGCTGCACCAGCACGGGCGCACGGTGATCTTCCCTGACGATCACGCGCAATCCGTTCGAAAGTGTGTGTTCAAACACCTCCGCACAGGCTACTTGCTGCAGTCCGCCTGCCAGTAGCGCAATACAAAACAGATAAATCCTCATAATCCCTAACCCCAGATCGCCTAATCGGCATAAAATAACGAAAACAGCCACACAGGTGGCTTTCTGTATTATGCCCCAACTCACGCAACCGGAACGCATCCTAAATGTTTAGTTTTCTAAAAAAGAATACCGCTGAAAAAGTTGTTGATGTCGTCGTTGAAAAACGCAGCTGGCTTGACCGCCTTAAATCCGGCTTATCGCGCACCGGCAACCAGCTTGCTGATCTGTTCAGCCGGGGCGGCAAGATTGATGACGATCTGTATGAAGAACTCGAAACGATACTGATCACAGCTGACGTCGGCATGGATGCAACACGCGCACTGCTGGCTGACCTGCGCCGTCATGTTAAAGAGCACCGGCTCATCGAAGCCTCAGAGCTTAAAACTGCGCTTGCGCATTGCCTGCTTAAGTTACTCCAGCCACTGGCCATTCCGTTGCAGCCTGAGGCACATAAACCGTTCGTCATCATGATGGTTGGCGTCAATGGCGCAGGCAAAACCACCTCCATCGGCAAAATGGCCAAATATCTGCAATCGCAAGGCCTCTCTGTCTTGCTCGCGGCGGGGGATACCTTTCGTGCCGCTGCCCGCGAACAGCTGATGACCTGGGGGGAACGCAACAACGTGACCGTGATTGCACAGCAAAGCGGTGACGCCGCTGCCGTGATTTACGACGCAATACAGGCCGCACAGGCGCGTAAAATTGATGTTGTACTGGCCGACACCGCTGGCAGGCTGACCACTCAGGCCCATCTGATGGAGGAAATTAAAAAGGTCAAACGTGTCATCGCCAAGGTATTACCCGGTGCGCCGCATGAAGTATTGCTCGTGCTTGATGCCAACACCGGCCAGAATGCATTAAGTCAGGTCAAAGCGTTCGATCTGGCGCTCGGTGTAACCGGTCTGATTCTCACCAAACTTGACGGCACGGCCAAGGGAGGCGTGATTGCCGCGATTGCACGTGCGCACCCTATCCCGGTCAGATTCATCGGGGTGGGAGAAAGTCTGGACGATCTGCGACCATTCATTGCAGAAGAATTTGTCGATGCACTATTGGGAGTCCGTGCATGATACAACTCACTCATGCACATCCAAACACACCACCAGTACAAATCGGGGGTGCAGCGTGATCGCATTCAATCAGGTCAGCAAACGCTATCCCGGCGGTTCAGATGTATTGAAGAATGTATCCTTCGAGCTGCAAAAAGGCGAAATGGCATTTCTGACCGGACATTCCGGCGCAGGCAAGAGCACCCTGCTCAAACTGATTGCGGCTATCGAACGCCCGAACAGCGGCTCTGTACTGGTCAATAATCAGAATGTAAGCGTACTCAAAGGCGGGGCATTACCCTACCTTCGTCGTAATCTTGGCATTATTTTCCAGGATCACAAGCTCTTATTCGACCGTAACGTATTCGACAATGTGCAATTACCGCTGCAAATTTGCGGGTTTGATCACAAAGAAAGCAGCAAACGGGTTCGGGCGGCACTGGACAAGGTCGGATTGCTGAACAGGGAAAAATCCAATCCCATCACCTTATCCGGCGGCGAACAACAGCGCCTGTGTATCGCCCGCGCCATTGTTAACCGGCCAACCATCATGCTGGCGGATGAGCCAACCGGCAGTCTGGATGCACAGTATGCAGAAGATATTATGGCGATATTCAAATCATTCAATCAGGTGGGCGTGACTTTGCTGATTTCAACGCATGATGCGAGCGTCCTTCGCAATAAACAAGTGCGCGTAATTGAGCTCAAGCAAGGTGAAATTCAAACGCCACCCTCATCGTCGTATACAGCCATTGCAAGCCAGACACCTGACACTACCTTACCCAGTCAAGCCACATGAGCGCGCTTAGCCAAAACACAAATCTGATACGGACGGCATTCAGTCGTATATTTCAATCACCCCTGGCAGGATCGCTGAACATTATGGTCATCGGGATTGCACTCAGCCTGCCTGCGGGCATGTATGTGCTGCTGCAAAATGCGCAGGGTATTGTCGCGCAACTGTCTGGCGCACCGCAAATCAGCTTGTTTCTTGCGATGGATGCCAGCTCAGAAGACGTGGCTTTAATACGCAAGCAATTACGTCAGCATGATGGCATCAGTTCCATTCAATTCATCTCCCGCACTGAAGCACTGACGACACTGGGACAGGGAACGGGTCTGGATGATGTTATCAGCGGTCTGGAGAGCAATCCGCTGCCGGACGCCTTTATTGTGACGCCGAAATCAAGCGCACCTCAGTCCCTCGATACATTAAGGCAGGAATTACAGAAAATTCCTAAAATTGAGATCACACAGCTCGATTCTGCCTGGGCATACAAGCTTGAAGCCATACTTGAATTTGCCCGCATCGCAGTATTTGTTCTCGCAAGTCTGCTCAGTCTTGGCTTAATTACAATTACATTCAATACGATACGCCTGCAAATTATTACCCAGCGAGACGAAATTGAGGTTTCTAAACTGATTGGTGCGACAGATGCATTCATCCGGAGACCTTTTTTGTATTTCGGTGCAATGCAAGGCTTACTCGGCGGTATATCCGCATGGCTGATCATCACCATGAGCATGTATCTGCTTAAACAACCGCTGGCCTCATTATCACAGCTCTATGCCAGTAATTTCAGCCTGCAGCCACTTGGCATCGGCGACAGCGCATCGTTGATATTTTTCTCTGTCTATCTCGGCTGGTTAGGCGCATGGCTCTCTGTCGGACGACACCTGTCACAGATAGAGCCAAGATAAAATTGATAGCCAGTCACAACATCACTAAAGTTGATTGACACATGCCGCATTTTTAATGAACAATGTCAGCATTCGTCATTGCCTTTGCAATACATTACAACATAACGGGAGAAACTGATGGAAAATTCGAACTGCAAAATTCTTGTATTACCACTTATCATCGCTGCTGCACTCTGGCTGGTGGGTGGTTTTTTCCTGAGTAAAGAATTAGGTATGGTCTGCGTCGTTCTCGGCTTAGGACTCGCAGGATGGGCAGCAGGAACAGCCATGAACTCCGAGTGTGAACTGTCAGGGCCGGACAGCAAGTAATACCCTAATATTGATCACATCGTCTGATCCTGACATAAGCATACGAATAGTTTCCCCATACCTGACAGGTGTGGGGTGTTCTGTTTGTAGCGCTTCCAAATGAACCTAATCCATTCTTAACACTCATAGACGAGACTTGTTAATCAGGAGCATATGACTATGAATATAGCGAACAGCTTAACGCTACCCTCAGCCGTCGGCAGCCTTGACAGCTACGTCAATGTGACCAGGCGCTATGCCCTGTTGAGTCAGGCTGAAGAATTTGATTTGGCAACCCGGTTTCGCAAGGATAACGATCTGGATGCAGCACGCCAACTGGTCATGTCTCACCTGCGCGTTGTCGTCAGCGTCGCGCGCGGTTACGCTGGATACGGCCTGCAGCAGGCGGATTTGATTCAGGAAGGAAATATCGGCCTGATGAAGGCGGTAAAACATTACGACCCTGAATTTGGTGTCCGTCTGGTATCGTTTGCCCTGCACTGGATACGCGCCGAAATCAATGAATTTGTCGTACGTAACTGGCGTATGGTTAAAATCGCCACCACCAAGGCGCAGCGGAAGTTATTTTTTAATCTGCGCAGCCTGCGACAGGGATTAGGTTCGCTTAAACCTCAGCAGATTACTGAAATTGCACAAAAGCTCAATGTCAATGAGCAGGATGTCATTGACATGGAAGGAAGATTCGCAGGCCATGAAGTTGCACTTGACCCCACTGGCTCGGATGATGAAGAGAGCTATGCACCTCTTCAATATTTATCTGCGAATGAAGATCACGAACCTTCTAACATTCTGGAATCTTCCCAGCGTGACAGCCAGCGCACCCAAGGACTGGCTCGTGCACTAACTTCCCTCGATGAGCGCAGCCGTCGCATTGTAGAAGCGCGCTGGCTCTCTGAAGACCACAGTGCAACGTTGCATGAACTAGCTGCCGAATTCAACGTATCAGCAGAAAGAATTCGCCAGATCGAACAAAAAGCCATGAGTAAAATGCAGGCTTTTCTGTCGGTATCATAAGATATAAGTTGCACCCAATAAAAAAACCGCCATTGGCGGTTTTTTTTTTGGGTGCAACCCTTTACTTGACAATAGTTAACTGAGGCCTGCGTGCAGCAGGTTTCGCGTCTGAAGGTGCTTCGGGTGGCGGAGAATCCGTATTCTCTGCCTGAAATACCAGCCCCTGCCCTGTTTCTTTGGCAAAAATACCAATAGTCGCAGCGACAGGCACGATCAGATCAAATCCAGTTCCACCAAAACGTCCGTTACAGGTTATCCATTCATTGCCTAACTCAAGATTTCGAACCGCTCCTGAACTCAGGTTAAGAACAATTTCGCCGTCTTTAACGTAAGCCATCGGAACCTCAGTCTGCGCGTTGACACGTACAGCCAGATAGGGCGTTAAACCACTGTCCGCACACCATTCATAAATAGCGCGTATCAGATAAGGCCTGGTAGACAGATCGCTCACTTACGCATTGCTCTTTCAGCAGGTGTCAATGAATCGATGAAACCCTGACGGGAAAACAGACGTTCAGCGTACTTCATCAACGGTGCTGCATCACGCCCCATCTGTATGCCAAAATGCTCAAGACGCCAAAGTAAAGGTGATACCGCAACATCCAGCATGGAAAACTCCGGACCGAGCAGAAATTTTTGCTTGGTCAGAATTTGAGACAATTGATTCAAATTATCACGAATACTGGTACGTGACTTGTCCGCTGTTTTCCCGCCTTGCATAATCACATTCACATGGCTGTACAACTCCTGCTCAAAGCGATACAGGAAAAGTCGTGCGCGACCGCGCATAACAGGATCAGCCGGCATCAACTGAGGGTGCGGGAAACGCTCATCAATATATTCATTGATAATATTTGCCTCAGTCAAAACCAGATCGCGCTCGACAAGAACAGGTACCTTACCACCGGGATATACCAAAGCCAGATCATCGGACTTATCCAACTGATCAACATCGATAATCTCGAAATCCATACCCTTTTCGAATAAAACAATCCGACATCGATGGCTGTAAGGGCAAACCGTCCCCGAATACAATCTCATCATTACACAATTACCCCTTAATTAGACTTCTGCTCTGCATGTATCCGCGTACCAGCCAGAAACCGATCAGCGATACTGCACCGCCAACCACAATCGTGGCCACAACCGGATAATTACCTGTACCGGATACACCACCAATCCAAACATAACGTTCGAAAAGCGTGCCAATGATAATACAGATCGCTACTGCATTGATAGCAGTAACATTATGACGGGGTCCCGGGAAGCAGAAAGTAACAAACGGAACAACAAACTTCAGGGCTATCATCGACCACCAGATGAAGGTGTAAGATCCATTTTGCATGGCAAACAGGCGATCAGTTTCATCAGGCAAATTAGCATACCAGATGGTCAGATATTGTGCGTCAAAGGAATAGATCCACAACAGCGTGAAAGCCAACATCATCTGCGCCATGTAGTTGTACAGTTTATCCGGCATCGGCGTGACCAGCTTGTTACGGGTATTCAGAACGTACATCCAGACCGTCATGAAAGCCAGGAACATGCCGAAGTTACTGACAAACTGCTGCAGACCGTAGATTGCACTGTGCCAGTGAGGAACCAGCGTCATTTCAAAATCCCATGCGACCATCGTACTGTAGAGCACGAAGAAGAATGGAATCCAGGTCGCAACCGAATGAAAACGAGCGGCATCTTCAGGACTTTTTTCACTGACGGCCTGACGCTGAATAAACACCCAGTACAATGCAGCCATAAACATCATGCCGATCACTTCGCGTGACATCAGCCAGTGCGGCTGATACCAGCCGGGCATGTGCGCCTCATGGCCTACAGGCACATCCCACCAAGGGAAGGTATGCGAACCGCCTGCAAGCAGCACGACCAGCAGCACGAATGCCAAAGGGAAAAGTGCGTACAACGATACGGCCAGATGACGAACATTGAAACGCCATTGTGCGCCGACAAGATGCAATACTGAACATAATGCCACGCCACTCAACGCCAGCGACAGCACCACCACAAAACTAACTGTCAAAACAGCCCAATTACTGTATTCCAACATTTTATGCCTCCTATTTCGACTGTACGGCAGCGGTTACAGGCTTTTGCAACGACTTGCGGATGTAGTTAACTACATGCCAACGCTCAGTCGCGGAAAGATCATTTGCGTAACTTGGCATCACGGCACCACCTAATGACATATAGCCAAAGATATAGCCATCAGTGTAATCAGGGCCAGTCCATGCATGATCCGGATTGCTTGATGTCAGGTTATATGGCTTCAGCGTCAATCTTTCGCCTACGAAACCATCGCCTGTACCAGAAGCGCCATGACAAGGCGTGCAGTAAATTTCGAACAGATGCTGTCCTTTAGCAACTGATTCGGCATCAGCTGGAACAGGATTGGCCATGAGTTTGGCTGCATCAAGATCCTTCACAAAAACCGCTGTTCCCGCAACGGGCTTCGAACGGGCAGGAAAAAGCGCCATCCCCGGATGAGCGGGATCAACACTTTCCTGTGGCTTGATACTGACCTGATTAACCAGATCGTGCGACCACGGCCAGGCTTGCGCAAACGTTGGCGCCAATAATAAAGTAATTGCTAAGGATAACTTTTTCATTTCCCTGCCTCTTCCTGAATTTCCAATGCCTGGTGCTTGGTAAAAATTGCCTTCAAAGCGCTGATGGCAGCCTCTTCCGCCTTGACCAGAATCGCAATGTTATCAACCGAAACTTTAGTGCTGTACAGCGGAGAACGCTTAGCTGGCAAACCGGCGCAAATCAGAAAACCCAGTATCGAAATAAACACACCGCCCAAAATAAACATTTCATAGGTCAAAATGAAGTTAGGTGGAAAAGGAACGATCGGCTTACCGCCCTTCATTTGCATAAAGAAGTTCGCCTGAGCACCCGAGATCAGCAAGAAGCCGCCAATACCGCCAGCTAACGCACCGAACAAAGTGAACCACTGGACATACACCGGCTTGTCCCCCAGAAACTCCTCAACCTCAGGATGTTCAATCGGCGACTTGACGATCATGTCATCATTGACATCGAAGCCCTTGATATTCGTGTTACGCAATTCTTTGACTACGGCTTCCGCCTCATCAAAATTGCCATACAACGCTAGTAAATGACGTTTGCTCATGATTAGTGTGCTCCCTCTTCAGCAATTTCGCTCTTTTTCAGGTGCAGAGAACGGTGATATACCATTTCTTTTACCTCATACATCGATACGGACGGGAACACCTTGCAGAACAACAGGAACAGCAAAGTAAACCAGCCAAAACTACCGAAAACCATACCCCACTGAACGATGGAAGGCCATTGATCGTTATCCCATGTCCATGGATAGTAACCATGCGAGAAAGTCGGTGCGACGATCATCCAGCGTTCCAGCCACATGCCCAGATTCAGCAGCAGGGATGTTGCAAACAGCACAGGAATATTGGTCTGAAAGCGTTTGAATGCGAAGACAAAAGGAACGACTGATCCACAGAAAATCATGCCCCACCAGAAAGGTGCAAAAGGCCCTGTCATCTTCTCAATCAGCACATCTTTCGATACGTGATCATGTGAATACCATACGGATGCAAATTCAACCGCATTCAGGTAGGTCCATACCATCGCAATCGCAAAGGTCAGACGCACGATCTTTTTCAGGATAGGCTTGGTCATGTACGCTTCAAACTTGAATACATAGCGCAGAATGATAAACAGCGTAATGATCGCAGCACAGCCTGAATACAACGCACCGGCCACAAAGTAAGGAGGGAACGAAGTCACATGCCAGCCAGGTTGCTGGGACATACCGAAGTCACCCGCAACAATCGAGTGCACCGAAACCGCCAAAGGAATCAGGAAACAGGCGATAGTCAGATACGTCACGCGGAAATTGCGCCATTGACGGTCTGTACCTTCCCAACCCAGAGAGAGCAAGGTGTACAACTTCTTGCGCCAGCCGTTCGCCATCGTATCGCGGGCGATTGCCAGATCCGGAATCATCCCGACAAACAGGAACAACACGGATGAACTCAGGTAAGTGAAAATAGCCATCGCATCCCATAACAGGGGCGACTGGAAGTTAGGCCAGATACCTCGATCATTCGGGTAAGGAAGTGCATAGTAGAACTGCCATAAACGACCGATATGCACCATCACGAACAGCCCCGCTGTCATCAGTGAGAATGTGGTCATCGCTTCTGCAAAACGGTAAATCGGTTTACGCCAGTCAGCATGCATCAGGTGCAAAATTGCAGACAGTAACGTACCTGAGTGGCTCATACCGATCCAGAAAATGAAGGTGGCGATATACAGCCCCCACACATTTGGATTGTTCAAATTGGCCACACCCATACCGGTTTGGTATTGGTAAACTTCACAACCCAGGCCAAAACCAAATGCCATCAGTGCAAAAAACAGGATTACCCAGTACAGCTTACGGGGATTCTCCAAACTTTTCATCACGTCCTGATTGATTTTTGCCCAGGCAATGTCTTCGCGGATATCTTTCATTGTCATTCCTTAAAGTAGTTCCGTTAGCCGATGCGGCTAGATTGCGCTTTCGCGAACACGTTCCAGATACATCACTGAAGGATAGGGACGCAATTCTTCCAGAATCCGGTAGCCACGCAATACGGCACGTTCTTCATTTTTATCCTTAGCTTGCTTGTCCGCATCCAGTACAACTTGCTGAGCTTCCCATTGCTTGTGAACACGGGATTCAGGATTCACAAGATTACCGAAAGAGATCGCACCGGTCGGGCATGATTGCTGACAGGCAGTCTGAACTTCACCCTCGCGCACAATACGACCCTCACCCTTTGCGGTGACTTTAGCGGCAGCTAAACGCTGTACACAGAATGTACATTTTTCCATCACGCCTTTTCCGCGTACAGAAACATCCGGATTGAGCTGCTGCACCATTTCAGCAGGCCATACATTTTCAGTGGTCGGATAGTCATACCAGTTGAAATAACGGACTTTGAACGGGCAGTTGGCTGAACAGTAACGAGAACCGATACAACGGTTGTAAATCTGCGAATTCAACCCATCTGCAGTGTGGTTGGTTGCAGCAACCGGACACACTGTTTCACAAGGCGCGGCCTCGCACTGCTGACACATCATCGGCAGGAACTGGAAACCCTGATCAGGGAACTCGCGACCATCCTCATCCCAGTAACGCTCAATACGCATCCAGTGCATAGACTGACCGTGCGAGAATTTCTCACGACCAACGACTGCCAGGTTATTTTCTGCATAACACGCTACGCTGCATGCGTTACAACCTGTACATGCATCAAGATCAATCGCCATTGCCCATTTATAGGGATCATGCGGCTTGTCATTATTTGGGTGCTCGTGCCTGACCTGCGCCCAATTATCTAATAAATTGCTTACCGACATAACTTAGACCTCCTTCGACAAATCAATTTGATCGGTGGACACACGCGTCGCGATTTTTCTGCCCATTTGCAGAGCACCCGCAGCGCCTTCATCCTTGACCACGATAACGCGCTGACCCGTTTTGCTGATCTTTACACGCGTCTCATGCATTGCCAATCCACCCGTTGCAGCTTCGAATACCGCATCCATAATCTGGAATGGATTCACACCGTAACCCTTGGCGTAACGTCCCATTGCATCATGCCCACGCCCGACGGGAATGGAGATCGCCTCAGGGTGAATACCGGGGAACAGGTATGCCTGCGCCTTGACGGATCCGGTCTTCGAGGTAACTTCGACGATATCACCTTCAACGATACCCAGCTCCGCGGCTTTCTTAGGATGAATTTCAACCCATGAATCCCACACAATTGTCGTTAACGGATCAGGAGACTCCTGCAACCATGGCTGATTGGCATGACGTCCGTCACGCAGACTGGCGGTCACACCCGGTATCAGATGCAAAGGATAAAGTTCGTTTTCCTCAGCAGCTGCCGGCAGAATCAAACCGGCAGCCCCGGCGTTAGAGGCCAGCACACCGGTCGACCCTGTCAGCTTGACGATACCACTGGTCAATGTGTTATTCCAGAACGTATCGTCGTCGACGCCACCGCCACCCAAGGCACCCTTGTTCTGCAGAACTGCTGCGCGCAAATACGCGTAGTAATCTTCAAAACCTTTGTACTCTTCAGCTTTTTTCTGCTTGATCAATGCCAGCACGATATCGCCCATGCCGCGGGTATTCGCATGCAAACGCTCCATCAGTGGCTGCTGAATGTTGATTTGCGCGCCTTCTGCCAGATACTCAGGCACTTGCGTACCCCAGTCTTCCATTGCGGAATCCAGCGGCAACACCAGATCAGCCTGCAACGCGGTCTCATCCAGATAATGTGCAAAAGCGACTTTGAAACCGGCTTTGGCAAAATTATCCTTGAACTTGAACGCGCCCGGAGACGTAAAGACCGGATTGGCCGCAAAGTTGAACGCAACCTTGTATTTACCCGCCGCGAGACCATCATTGAAACTCTTTAGTGCAGCAGTGCTGCCCTTGACAGGCGCCATTTGCGGGAAGGGCACGGAGACGGGTGCTTCAACCGTCTTGCCTACGTTGCCCAGCACCTGATTAAGCAGGTTAATTGCGGCTGCGTTTTGCGCACCGTGTGCATAACCTTCAGCAGCAGAGCCTGCGATGACCAGACTTGGGCTGCGCAATTTCAGAATCGCTGCAATTTTTTCAATCTGACTCACAGACACACCGGTGTCATGACTGACACGCGTTTTGTCGTAGCCTTTAACCAGTTCAGCAACGTCACCCGTTGCGACACCCAGTGCGTTAATGATACCCAGCGCCAGCACGCCTTCCGTACCCGGCTTGACCGCAAGCCAGCGATCGGCATTTGCACCGGTAAGCGTCATTTTTGATTCAACCTGAATCAACACACCGCGTTGTCCGTCTATTCCCTTACGGAACTGTGCGTACTGTTGTGAGAAATGCACAGGAGACACCCAGGCACCCAGGAAATCTGCGCCGAAGGACAAAACGACTTTAGCTTTATCCAGTCGGTAGCGTGGCATTTCGACGCCGTAGGCCTTGACGTTGGCTGCGCGCACAACAGACGGTGCAATCGCTTCGTATACGAAATGATTTTTGGTACCAAGACTGTCCAGGTAATTGCCCAGCAAGACTTTAAGGTGGCCACTTACGCCACCGGACAGGAAAGCGATTTCTTCGCCCTGTACGCCGGTCAGCTTTTCAGCAATCAGTGCATAGGCTTTTTCCCATGTGATCGTCTCACCCTTGCTGCCATTACGCAGCAAAGGTTCACGAACGCGATCCGGATTGTAGTGATGCTGAACACCCGCCTGGCCCAGACCACACAGCTTGCCTTTATTAATCGCTGAATCCGGATTACCTTCCAGTTTCAATACGCGACCTTCGCGAACCCGGCCATTGATACTGCAACCCGCATCGCACTGTGCGCACGTCGAGTTGTAATAGGTACCAACACCCGGAATCATGTAATCACTTGCTTCCACGTAGGAAACAACCGTCTCCTTACCGTCTTCAACGGAAGTGTTACCGCAACCGGATAACGCAACCGCAGCGCCACTCCAGCCCAGTACCTTCAGGAAATCACGCCGATCAAACGGGTGCCCGGCCAATTGTTTTTCGGAACCACTGTCTATCATCACAGCCTCTCTGGTAAATTCTTGAATTTTCATGGCAGCCTACTTGTGGCACTGCCAGCAATCATTAGGACCCTGAGCCTTGGTTGAAGCATCCAGCGCAGCCGCAGGCTTCTGGAAACTATACCAATATGCTTGTTTTCCAACCGGCGTCGTGCCGTCGACACCTACCGGATGTTGCTTTTCATGACAGCTGGCACACCATCCCATCGCCAATGATTTCTGGCGACGCGCAACTGTCATTTCCTTCACATCACCGTGACAATAGCCACACGCTTCCTGAACCGGGCGACCCTGCTGCTCGATAAATCGCTTGATGTGACGTTCATGGTTAAACCGCACAAAGTCGGGCAAGTCATGGACTTTTTTCCATGGCACGGCTTTTTTGGCGTCCCAGTATTTAAACAGTTCTACGATACGGGGCTTGTCGCGGACTACATCGATATTCTGATGACAGCCGATACACTTTTGCAGCGGCGGTATCCCCGCTACTGCGCTGCGTCTTGCATAGGTGTGACAATACTGACAGTTGATTTCCATACCACCCTTGGACGGGTCGTTTGCGTCATGAAGACCTGCGTGACGATTATGCGGAAACTCGATTGGCTGTTGAACTTGCGGACCTAAAGCGTCCTCAGTTGTAAGCATGGGCTGTGGATTACTGGCTGCGAAACTGCTGACAGCCATAACTAATCCTACCAGCAAGATAGGTAAACGTAAGAAACGGTGCATCGTAAGAACTCCCCCAACAGACAAAGACCCCATGCCAACTGCTGCTAGCATGAACGAACAGGCAATTCGGAATATTTATGGTGCTATGTGTCGCAATATTTATTAATATCTGCGTTATATTTATATACTACGAATGCAGGATATTACGGACACGTCCGAATCATGTCTGGTTTAAAATCCAAAGTCAACAACGATTCTCCTTCCAACTTTTAGTTCCGTAAAAAAGTGTTTATTTTTCGCTGTATTACATTATTCGCTTATATAGCCATACCTTTCTAACTTACTAGGATTTTTAAACCCATGGATGAACAACAGGCCGTACTTGAGTTTTTTGCCAAACAGGAGAATCTTCCTTTAGCGTTGTCCGTTGCCGATCAGACGGATGAAATTCGTGCCCGGCTGAATTCTCAATTCTGGATAGCGCTGCAACACCGCCTTGATGCGCACTTATTCAGCAGCGAATGGGAATCGCAAGTAACTGAAGATCGCAATGCGGAGGGTGTCATCGTCGGGTTACAGTGCAAACTGCGCGCGCAACAGGCAAATTGTCTTTTCCCCATGATGGAGCAGCAATATCTTGGCGGACATTGGCGTATTTTCTTTGGATTGATGTGGCAAATCAAACCCGCACCTGAGCAGATCAATCATCCGATGCTCGCAAAACTCAAGACTACACTTGCCGATTCGGGTTTCAAGAACAATGAAAATTTTCTGGCGTGGCAGTGGACGCATTTCCATACCCGCCGCAGTGATTTTTTGCTGAAATTTTCAGCGGACCCTGAAAGTCTGCTCAATGAGGCTGAAGCTATTTTTCTGACCTTGTTGAAAGCGCCCGGCGCGTTAATCACCGCAGCAAACGACGTATTGAAGGATGCACCGCGCAGCATGACGATTTCGCTGGATCAGCTGCGGCGAAAACAATAAACGCCCGCCAGGTTCTGCTTTGCCTGCATTTTTCTGTCCCTTCTTCCACCTCGCTATATCGGATTATCCTGATCGAAAAATCGATGTACGAGGGTGAACTGCTCAGCCAGATGGCTACCCAACGCCTGAATACCCAGCCGCTCCGTCGCATGGTGGCCTGCCGCAATAAAAGCGACGCCCGTCTCATTCGCCAGATGATAGTTCTGCTCTGAAATCTCCCCTGTCAGGAACGCATCCACCCCTTGAGCGATGGCCGCCTCGAAATACCCTTGCGCACCGCCACTGCACCAGGCGACACGACGAATAGTTTTATGTTCATCGCCAATGATTTGCGGTTCCCGATGCAGGCCATCGGCGATCACATGACTCAATTCCTTCAATGCAAGTGGCAACTTTAATGCGCCGTGACTGGCGATATTCTGATCGCCAAAATGGCCATACACATCGAATCCCAGCAATTTAGCCAGTTGTGCATTATTACCGAGTTCAGCGTGCGCATCTAAAGGCAGGTGATAGGCAAGCAGGCTCACGTTGTGTTTTAAAAGTTTCGCAATACGGCCTTTTTTGACGCCGACGATGCAGGCATCTTCATTGCGCCAGAAATAGCCGTGGTGCACCAGAATCGCATCTGCCCCCCATGCAACGGCCTCCTCAATCACCTGCAGGGACGCTGTTACTGCCGTTGCGATACGCGATACCGTCGATTTCCCCTCAATCTGAATACCGTTCGGCGCGTAATCCTTGAATTGCCCGGTTTGCAACAAGCTTGCGTTATAATCTCTTAACTCAACGAGTTCCATGATTCCTCTGAATTCTAAATACATCAATCTTTGAATGTTACCATGCGTAAACACTGGCTGTTATTCACTCAAACGGTAACCGTTGCTCTGGCGTTGCTGTTTATCATACACACGCTCAGACCCGAGCTTCTGCCGACAGCAGCGCACAACGGCGTTGTGACGTTGTACGAAAGCGCGGCGCCTGCCTCTGGCGACGTATTGCCTGGCAAGGGGTTAAGCATTGCTGCAAAAAAAGCCATGCCGTCCGTTGTGAATGTATTCACCAGCACCACGATCAAAACTCCGATCAACCCGTTTATTGACGACCCCAGATTCCGCTTTTTCTTCGGGGATCAGGATACCTCCCCGCAGGAGAGTTCCAGCCTGGGTTCTGGCGTGATCGTCAGCGCGGATGGATTCATCCTCACCAATCATCATGTGGTGGCAGCCGCAGACCAGATCGAAGTGGCCCTAGCTGATGGCCGAAAATCCATTGCACACGTTATCGGCTCCGATCCTGAAACCGATCTGGCGGTCATTAAAATCGACCTGCCCAGCCCGCTTCCCGCGATCACGTTCGGTCATCCTGAAAACGCTCAGGTCGGCGATTTGGTGCTGGCGATCGGCAACCCATTTGGCGTCGGTCAAACAGTGACCATGGGCATTATCAGCGCGCTCAAACGCGACCATCTGGGTCTCAATACATTTGAGAGTTTCATCCAGACTGATGCCGCAATCAATCCGGGTAATTCCGGCGGCGCGCTGGTGGATATTGCCGGCGACCTGATCGGCGTCAACAGTGCGATCTATTCTCCCAACGGGGGATCGCTAGGCATCGGTTTTGCCATTCCGGCAACTACTGCAAAAAAGACCATGGAGCAAATTATCCAGACAGGTTCAGTTACGCGCGGCTGGATCGGCGCGGCCATACAGGAGCTGCCCCAGGAATTAATCACCTCATTCAAGCTTGAAAATTCAGGCGGGGTACTGATCACGGAAGTGATCCGCAAAAGCCCGGCTGAGCGATCCGGTATCAAAGCGGGGGATATTCTTATCTCAATTGACAGTCATCCCATTAAAACATGGAACACCATGCTCGACACCGTATCCAACCTGCAACCTGGGAAAACGGCTGACATCATTGTGTTGCGCAACGGGATCGAAATAGGCACTAAAGTGGTCATCGGCAAGCGTCCAAAACCCAAGGTGCAATAGCACTCAAACACCTGATGCAGGAATAATGGCGTCTTTCAACATTCTGACTTCCCGTTGCGGATAGGGTATCTCAATTCCGGCACGCTGAAATTCGCGCCAGATTGCCAGATTGAGATCAGAACGCAAAGCCGTCTGCGATACATCAGGATCATCAATCCAGGCCGACAACTCCAGCAACAGCCCGTTATCGGCAAATTCCAGCAGATTTACCGCAGGGGCCGGCTCACTGATGATACGGCTGTGCGCGCGGGCCGCTTCGACCATGATATTCATCGCCGCATCTAACGAACTGCTGTAGGCAATCTGCACACTGATTTTAATGCGAACTTTGCGATCTGAAAATGAATGATTGATCAGCGTTGAGGTGATCGCTGTCTCATTTGGAATCAGCGACTCTGCACCATCCTGACCACGCAGCACCATATAGCGCCCTGTCAGACGGCTGACCGTACCAAACTGATTATCCAGCGCAATCACGTCCCCCAGACGAATTGACTTATCGAGCAGAATAATAAAACCGCTGATGTAGTTGCTGGCAATGCGTTGCAAGCCGAACCCCAGGCCTACACCCAGTGCACCGCCAAACACGGATAACACCCGAATATCGATTCCCACCAGGGAGAGGGCCAGCAAAACGGATATGACCAGCAAGGCGCCCCGAACAACCTTAGTCAGCAACACGCGAGAGCTGGTATCCATCTCACTCATCCGCATGATACGCGTTTCCGTGAATCGGCCCAGCCAGAGTGCTGCCAGCACGGTCACCGCAATCGATATGACGCCCTGCAAGATGGTCAATAAAGAGATATGCTGATTTCCCAGTGTGAAACCCAGCGCCTCCATCCCTGCCAGCACAGCATCCAGCAGTCCCGTAATATGAAGCGTAACCGCCCCCCAGGCAAACGCTGAAATGCTGATTTCCCACGCTCTTAGTTTTACTGAATTGGGAAAGACCTTACGCAGCACATAAACGAACAGCCTGATGCCAGCTAAGGATAATATCAATGGTATCGCAAGTGACAGCAGCCTGTCCGGCAGCTCAAGATAGTCGAATACGGATCGCGTAATCACGATGCTGAGCAAAAGAAGTACAGGGAATAACAGCGCCCCTGCCGCTTTAAACGCGCCATCCTGAACTTGATGACGCGCTGCAACGTTGTTGATGATCAGCGTATCGATCCACCATACCAGCAGTATGCCAAACGCGATCGCTGCGATCTGTGTGAGCAGCGTGGTTGACTCGGCATGAACAATCAGTTCATTGAGTAAATTGGGCGTCGCCACTAGAATCTGCTGACTTGATTCGCAGGTTTCTCTATCTGCCGGGTCCAGCTCGCCACCACGATCCCCGCTTCATATAACAGCCACAGCGGCACGGCCAGCATCAACTGTGATACGACATCGGGCGGTGTGAAAATTGCGCCGACCACGAAGGCACCGACAATAATGTAGGGACGAATTTCGCGCAACTTAGCGACTGAAACCACCCCCATACGGACGAGCAATACGACCGCTACCGGCACCTGGAAAGTGATGCCAAAGGCCATGAACATGGACAAAACAAAACTCAGATATTTGTCGATATCCGTCATCACGGCGACACCTATCGGTGCGGCGGATGTAATAAAGCCGAATACCACAGGGAATACGACGAAATAGGCAAAGGCCATGCCGCAAAAAAACAGGACTGTGCTGGCAAAAATCAGCGGTATGACCATGCGTTTTTCATGCTCGTACAGACCGGGCGCAATGAAGCGCCATACCTGATAAAGAATGTAGGGAAGCGAAATTAGAAAGGCTGCCATCAGCGCGACTTTTAGCGGCACGAAAAAAGGGGTGGTGACGTCGGTTGCGATCATTTGCCCCCCTTTAGGGAGCTTGGCCAGCAAGGGATGCGCCAGCAGCGCGTACAGATCTGCGGACCATGGAAACAGGCAGATGAAAACCAGCAACAGGACGATAGCCGAGTTCATCAGGCGCTTGCGCAATTCAATCAGGTGAGCGATAAAACTTTCACTGGTACTCATAGCTTGCTTATTTGCCCGACAGATTTTGCCTCGGCCGGTTCAACAGGCGCCGCAACCGCCTGATTGAGCTGGCTTACCTGTTCATCAACCCGGCTACCGACCTGCTGCAGCGATTGTTGCAGTGCGGCAGCTTCAGCCTGAACTTTCTGCTGCAACTGACGATACTCATCCATCGCCATATCGCGGGTAATATCCGCTTTCACGCCATTCACATAGCGTTGCGCACGGCCATACAAATGCCCCAGCGTGCGCGCTACTTTAGGAAGTCGTTCAGGCCCGATGACGACAAGCGCCACGACCATGACGACCATCAACTCTGCCAGGCTAAAATCAAACATGCAGTGAGAACTTAGATATTGCTGTGAGTCTTGCTCTTGACTTCACCTTCAATGGTCTGCCCGTCATCTTTGACCTGTTTGACAGGCGCTTCATCCGTTGTGCCCATCCCTTCCTTGAAACCTTTTACGGCACCGCCCAGATCGCTGCCGATATTGCGCAATTTTTTCGTACCGAAGACCATCATTACTACAACCAGTACGATCAACCAGTGCCAAATACTCAATGATCCCATGACCTGCTCCTTAATAAATTAACTGCGTTTAACCATAGGCGGGATATTGCCGCCGCCGATCACGTGTATATGCAAATGAAATACTTCCTGTCCACCGCCGCGTCCCGTGTTGATCACCGTGCGGAATCCCTGATCCAGCCCCTGCGCTTGCGCCAGTTTCGGTGCCAGCAACATCATCTTTCCCAGTAATACCGCGTGACTTTCATCAGATTCGGCAAGCGACACCAGATGAATCTTTGGAATCAATAAAAAATGCACCGGAGCCACAGGGTTGATATCGTGAAACGCCAGAAATTCATCGTCTTCGTACACTTTACGGCAAGGAATCTCACCGCGTACAATTTTGCAAAACAGACAGTCACTCATGTCAGCTTCCTGCTGTTCTTTTCTGCAATACCCGACAACCCTTCGCGCCGCGCCAGTTCATTCAGCACATCGGCAGCCGACAGGCCATGATGGGATAACATCACCATGCTATGAAACCACAAATCCGCTGTCTCGTACACGATATGCGCATGATCGCCTTCTTTGCTGGCCAGGATCACTTCGGTTGCTTCTTCACCGATTTTTTTCAGGATGGCATCTTCACCTTTGCTCAATAACCTGGCAACGTATGAACTGTCGGGGGAGGCGAGCTTGCGCGCCTCTATCGTGTCGGTCAGCGTTTGTAATATCGTCATGATTATCCTGAAATTCAGCCAGCTTTAATTTTATATATCTCGTCGGGCGATTTGAGTACGGGATCGACTTCACACCACTGCCCGTGTTCGAGGCGCGTAAAAAAACAGCTCTCCCGCCCTGTGTGGCAGGCGATACCGCCTTGTTGCACGATTTGCAGCAAAATCACATCGGCATCGCAGTCCAGTCTGATTTCTTTGACCTTCTGTATATGCCCTGACTCTTCGCCTTTATGCCATATTTTTCGGCGCGAGCGTGACCAGTATACAGCCTCGGATTTTTGCCAGGTCAGCAGCAGTGCCTCGCGATTCATCCATGCCACCATCAACACGCGTCCGGTGACCGCATCCTGAGCGATGGCAGGCACCAGTCCGTCATCTGACCAGTTTACTTTATTGAGCCATGTCTCGTTCACTGCCTGACCTCGATGCCCTGACTGGCCATGTATGCTTTGGCTTGTTGCACGGTATATTCACCGAAATGAAAGATACTCGCCGCAAGCACCGCATCGGCGCCGCCTTGCGTGACGCCCTCAGCCAGATGCTGCAAATTACCCACGCCGCCGCTGGCAATCACGGGAATGTCAAGCGCATCGGTAACAAGACGTGTCAGGCCCAGATCAAACCCATTCTTTTGTCCGTCGCGATCCATGCTGGTTAGCAGTATTTCACCCGCGCCCAGCAATTGCATTTTTGTCGCCCATTCAACCACGTCCAGTCCGGTCGCTTTGCGCCCGCCGTGTGTAAACACTTCCCACCGGTCAGCCGCAACCTGTTTGGCATCAATCGCCACCACAATGCACTGCGACCCGTAGCGACCGGCCGCATCCGCCACCAGCTGAGGATTGAGGACGGCTGCCGTGTTGATGCTGACTTTATCCGCACCCGCATTGAGCAGATTGCGCACGTCGATCACTTCACGCACGCCGCCGCCGACGGTCAGCGGGATGAACACCTGAGAGGCGACCTGCTCGATGATGCGGAAGATAATCCCCCTGTCATCGGAACTGGCCGTAATATCCAGAAACGTCAGCTCATCCGCCCCCTGCTCGTCATAACGGCGGGCGATCTCAACAGGATCACCTGCATCGCGCAGCTCGACAAAACTCACCCCTTTGACCACGCGACCGTGCGTCACGTCCAGACAGGGGATAATGCGTTTGGCTAACATCAGTATTTAGGGGACAGTTCGTCTGCCAGCGCCTGAGCAGCCGCAAAGTCCAGTGTGCCTTCGTAGATCGCACGACCCGTGATGGCACCGGTGATTCCTTCGCCCTCTACTGCGCACAACCTGCGGACATCGTCCAGATTGGTAATGCCGCCGCTGGCAATCACAGGCACATGCAGCGGCCGCGCAAGATCAACCGTCGCTTCAATGTTCACCCCTGAGAGCATGCCGTCCCGACCGATGTCGGTATAAATAATCGCTTCGACACCGTAATCTTCAAAACGCTTGGCCAGGTCACCGACCTCATGCCCTGTCAGCTTCGACCAGCCGTTTACGGCGACTTTGCCGCCCTTGGCATCAAGCCCGACCATAATGTGTCCCGGAAAGGCATCGCAGGCTTCATGCAAAAAGCCGGGAACCTTGACCGCAGCGGTACCGACGATAATGTAGGTCACGCCCAGATCAAGATAGCGCTCGATCGTTTCCAGATCGCGAATTCCGCCACCCAGCTGCACCGGCACATCCGCACCGACCGACTGGATGATGCTGCGCACAGCAGATTCATTCTTGGGCTTGCCGGCAAACGCACCGTTCAAATCCACCAGATGCAGGCGACGGGCACCTTGAGCCAGCCAGTGCATGGCTGTCGCAGCGGGGTCTTCAGAAAACACCGTGGACTCTTCCATCAAGCCTTGCTTGAGGCGCACACAATGACCATCTTTTAAATCAATCGCAGGAATTATTAGCATGACGAATAAATAGTAAGTTTAAGGATTCCATCGGACAAAATTTTGCAGCAGTTGCAGCCCTGCAGCCTGGCTTTTTTCCGGGTGGAATTGCACCGCGAAAAGATTATTCTGTGCCACCGCACAGGCGAAAGCATCAGGATAATCGCTGGTCGCCTGAATCAGGCTGACATCATCAGGTTTGATGTAATAGCTGTGTACATAATAAAAACGCGCATCCTGGGCGATATCATGCCACAAGGGATGCTCTGACAGATGATGCACCTCGTTCCAGCCCATGTGCGGCACTTTCAGTTTAGCGCCACGCTGATCGTGCATACCGGGATCAAAACGAACAACTTCGCCCTTCAATACGCCAAGCCCGGTCACATTGCCTTCCGCACTGTGCTCAAACAGCATCTGCAAGCCGATACAGATACCCAGAAAAGGTTTGTCAGCGGCCGCCTGTATGACTGCATCGCGCAGGCCGCGCGCGTCGAGTTCGCGCATACAGTCCGGCATCGCGCCTTGCCCCGGGAACACGACACGCCCGGCATGAGCAATCACGGCGGCATCATCGGTGACCACTATGCTCGCATCGGGTGCAACGTGGCGCAATGCCTGTTCAACCGAGCGCAAGTTCCCCATCCCGTAATCGACGATCGCGACATCAACCATTTAGAGCGATCCTTTGGTGGAGGGGATAATCCCTGCCATACGGGGATCAGCTTCGATCGCCATCCGCAGTGCACGGCCAAAGGCTTTAAATATCGTCTCGGCCTGATGATGCGCGTTGGAACCGGCCAGATTATCGATATGCAGCGTCACCTGCGCATGATTGATAAAGCCCTGAAAAAATTCATGGAACAAATCGACATCGAACGCACCGATGGTGCCGCGTACAAATTCGCAGTTAAACACCAGCCCCGGGCGACCGGACAAATCCAGCACCACGCGGGACAGCGCCTCATCCAGCGGCACATAGGCATGACCATAGCGCGTCAGGCCTTTTTTATCGCCTACCGCCTGAGCAAAGGCCTGCCCCAGCGTAATGCCCAGATCTTCTACCGTATGATGTGCATCGATATGCAGATCGCCATGTGCAATCACGCTGATATCCAGCATGCCATGACGAGCGATCTGATCGAGCATGTGATCGAGAAACGGCAGACCGGTTACAAAACTGGAGCGGCCGCTCCCGTCCAGATTCAGCTCAACGGTGATCTGTGTCTCCAGGGTATTGCGTATAACTTTAGCGCTGCGCATGTTTTGCCTCAAACCATTTATGAATTATGTCCTGCAATGCAACTATAAAACGCTCGTTTTGACTTAAACGATACTCGCTTATTCAACAGCGCTTCGCAAGGTATCCTGCAAAGCGGCGATAAAATTCTCGTTCTGCTCACGCGTACCCACCGTCACACGCAAACAGTCATTGAGCATCGGATGTCCGCCATCGAGATTCTTGATCAGTACACCGCGTTGTTTCAATCCTGCGAAAACGGCCGTCGCATGTTTTATGCGAAACAACAGGAAATTGGCCTCTGACGGATAGACTGTCACACCGGACATGCCAACCAGTTTCTGATGCAGCACGATGCGATCTTTTTTAATCTGATCGGCTTGCGCCATCAACACATCATGATGCTCAAGCAATTTTTCAGCGACCAATTGCGGCAACACACCGACATTATACGGCAAACGCAGCTTTTCCAATTGAGTAAGCCATGCGGTACTCCCAGCAAGAAACCCCAGTCGCAATCCGGCCATGCCAAGTTTGGAGTAGGTACGCATCACCAATAAGTTAGGATAATCGGATAATTGCGGCACAAAACTGTCGCTGGCAAACGCGTAATACGCTTCATCGATCACAACCAGACCGGGTGATGCCTCGATAATCTGACGCACATCGGCTTTGGAAAACAGGTTGCCGGTCGGATTGTTGGGATACGCTAAAAATACAATTGCGGGCTGTTCGCGCCCGATTGCCGCCAGCGTTGCCTGTAAATCGAGAGTGTAATCAGCCGCCAGTGGCACGCCCACATAGCGCATACCGATAAAGGTTGCGATCATTTTGTACATCACAAATGACGGTTCAACCGACAGCATCACCGCGCCCGGCTTATTGACCGCCATTGCCAGCAGCTGAATCAACTCGTCCGAGCCATTACCCAGCAGTACCGACATCCCGGGCGGCAAATCGAGCAATTCACTGATTTTATTTTTGAGCGACGCAGGATTGGGATCGGGATAACGGTTGATCTGCGCATCCGCTACCAGCTGTGCGATTTCATCCTTCAAGGATTGCGGTAAAAGATAGGGATTTTCCATCGCATCGAGCTTGATCAGACCGGTGCAATCGGGCACATGATAAGCGTTGAGCGCAAGAATTTCAGGGCGGATGAGACTGACAACCAGACTGGAAACGGACGACATATAAGGCGTTAAAAAATTGATTAAAACAGATTGATAAGCTTACCACAGCGCTGACTTTAATCAACAAGTCACACGTAAAAAAGCAGGAGCGCTCAAAACAATTAGGGTCAGACTCGAATTTACAATTACTATAATTGTAAATTCGAGTCTGACCCTAATTACCACGCAAAAAAAAGGGAGACTTTCGTCTCCCTTTTTAATTTCTTACCTGATCCAAGATGAATTAACCGAAGTCAATTCATCCTGTGCAAGCGATGCTTTAAGCCTTAGCTTAGAACAATGCTTCCAGCAACAATGTTGTTGCTGTCTTACCAGCTGGATTAGCCTGTGCATTCCATGCTGAACCTGAGTTCATTGTGTAGTTCAAACCGAGTTCAATGTTTTGAGCCAGTTCGTATGTACCACCCAACATGAATGCGTTATCGCCTGTTTGAACGTAGTTACCGTTCTTAGCTTGACGATATGCAGCTTGCACTGTAGCGATACCTGGGATGACTTCCAGAGAACCAGCAACGTTGAAAGAAGTTGATTTAGCTTGAGCACCAGCCAGAACTGCACCAGTTACGTTACCAGCACGAGCAACTGGAGACCATCCAGCATTCATCAAGTTACCATTAACATCGCCAGGCGCTGTAGCGTAAGTCAAGTAGATACCTGCACCCATGCCTGCAACTTCGCCCTGGAACTGAGCATCCAAAACGGTTGCTTTGTAGCTAGCTAATGCGCCGTTCAATGGAGCGTGAGTACCGCTGAAATTCTGAATACCAACGCCAGAATCCCAACCAGCCAGATCAAACAATGCTGCTGCACGAACGTATGTCAGTGGCAGTGTGTTCGCACCTACGCCTGGACCTACTGCAGCGTACTTACCAACAGAGATGAAGCCCATGTCGTTATTTGCAACGATGACGTTAGCGCCAGTTGCACTCACGCGTGTACCCATGTACGAACCAGCGTAAGCAGCTGCAACGTGTTGCTTGTTAGGACCAGCGTTACCCATCATTTTATGAGTGTCAGCTGCACCAGTATTCATCACTTCGTAGCCGTACGCTGCACCTTGACCGCCGGTGTAAGCAGAGAAACCAACACGTGATTCGCCCATTGGGAACAACATAACCAGTTTAGCGGCACCGAGCTGCGTACCGCCGTTACCAGCACCGTTTGTTGCTACTTCTGACAGGAAGCCAGCGAATTCAGAGATCTTACCACCTACGAACAGTGAAAACTCACCGCCTGATCCAGGAACACCGATCTTAGGAGCAGCTGCACCACCGGTATTCTTTTCATTCTGGTAGTAAGCAGAAGACAGTACAGCCATGTTCAATGTAGCTGGGATAGCCAAATGTTCGCCTTCAACTTGTGCCTGAGCGCCCATCATTGTGAAGCCTGATGTTTTGAATGCGCGACCGAAACCGTTCAGCAATGGGAAATGCTGGAAGTGACAAGCAGAACAAGCCATGCCTGTTTGACGTGCAAAAACTGGAACAGCAGACGCTTCTGGAGCGAATGCAGCTGCGGCCATAACGGCTGCTACTGAGAGAACGATTTTCTTCATGATTTATCCTTAATTAATTTTTTGGACGTGATTGCAAGACCTCCCTGCCCCCACTGAGGACGGACTCTACCGAACTTAGCGCGACACTGCAAAATTTTATCTTCATATTGTTGTTTTTTTGCAACAAGAATAGAAAAACAGGGTGCGACAGAAGGAATTAGGGTCAGACTCGATTTATTAAGCGGAGAAAGCCTATAAGAACCAGAAAAATCGAGTCTGACCCTAATTTTGCTGGCTTATATATGATATGCCGCACCGGTCATCACTTTGCCGTTCAGTTTCATCAGCATTTGCACAGGCTTGGGCAACTCAACTCCGCCCAATTCAACCGCCATATCGGCATGACCTATTTCATCCGTGTACATCTGCGCCACGATCGCACGGCTTTTTTCATCCTGCACGGGCAGTTTGCTCAGATGACTTTGCAAATGCCCACCCACCTGCTGCTCTGTTTCCGATAGAAATCCCAGATTCCATTTGTCGCCCAGCAAACCTGCGAATGCACCGATTGCAAGCGAACCCGTATACCAGAACGGATTGAGCGCACTCAGATGCCCGCCCAACTCCTGCACGCGATGCGCGGTCCAGGCCAGATGTTCGGTTTCCTCCTGCGCTGCATGCTGTAATTTTTGCTGAACCTCCGGATCGCGAGCAGTCAGTGCCTGCCCCTGATACAAAGCCTGCGCGCAAATTTCCCCGCTGTGATTAACTCGCATCAGCGCAGCAGATTGTTTTTTCTCTTCCTCGCTCATTGAGGCCTCCATCACCTCCGCATCGGGATAAGGCCTCACGCTATGCGCCTGACTGAACAGTGTGCGCAAGCCCTTGTCGAATTCGACGATAAAACGATCCAGATTTAACATGACGAACCCCTGAGTTTTCTTGAAAGTGCAATGTAGAGAATTTAAATCATACCGTCAATAAAAAACGGACACCCGAAGGTGCCCGTTTAGAGTCAGATTTAACTTCGCACCCTCGCGGGCGACCCCGTTAAATTAGAACGTGTGGTTCAGACCTACGCCGAAACCTGACAGCTTTGCACCAGCAATCGAACCAGTAACAGCAGTACCGCCGTTGAAGTTGTAGTTAGCAGCTGCATCGTTGGTCAGAGCAGAGTACATACCGTACAGTTCTGTACGCTTGGAGAATTCATAACCGTAACGCAGTGACAATTGCTTTGCACCTGAGTTAACAGCAGCGCCCATGTTGCCGGCCTTAACATAAGACAGACCAAAGTTGCTTGAACCCATGGTGTACTTACCAGCCAGTTCCCATGCATTGCGCGTTGTCTTAACAGCAGCAGTTGTGTCATACAGCTTTTCGTAAGTCAGACCAACCAGACCACCGTCAAACTTGTATGCGCCAACCAGACGATTACCGTCTGCTTTGTTACCTGCCAATGCAGCGTTAGCCAGGTTAACATCCTTGAATGATTCATAACCAAACGCTGCGTAGAACATATCGTTTTCGTATGTTGCATTCATTGAAACAACAGATTTGTTCAATGCGTTTGTCTTAGCGTTATCAGTACCGTAAGCGAACTGAGCTGCAAATCCGCTCATGTTAGGTGTCCAGTAAGTAACTGAGTTAGCCAGACGGTTGTTCATGTTCAGACCACCGTTGACACGGCCCAACACGTTAACTGCAGTTGCAAAGTTCGTATTGTCGAACAACTCAACCTTGTTATGGCTCAGTTTGTACGGGCTATCCCAGATACCGATTGCAGCCGTACCGAAATCACCAGCCAGACCAACATGGCTATTGCGTGTACCGTTACCCAGACCGTTACCGGCATTACCGTTCAGATCCATCTGAACTTCGTACTGGTAAATAGCTTTGATGCCGTCGCCCAGATCTTCAGAACCCTTGATACCGAAACGGGAAGCGTTTGAAGATACGCGGTTCAGACTGTTAGCTACGCCAGCGCCAACATTGCTGCTTTTAACGTTTTCAAAGTCAGCAGACAACTTACCGTATACGGTAACGTTGCTGGTGTCAGCGAATGCTGGTGCTGAGATTGCTGCAGCGATAGCCAGAGCGATGATTTTCTTTTGCATGTAAAACTCCTGTAGTGCATATTAAATAAGTTGGCAGCTCGTGCTACCCCCTGAAGAAAAGTTCGTATACCTGAACTTCTGGATCGGATTATCCCGATTGGATTCCGACTGGCAACCCAATTTACAGGTTTGTAACAAAAGATTCACAAAGTGTTGCTTTTTTACAACAAATCTTACTAAAAACTTACAGAAATACGTTTTTCAGCTCAACTCCAGGGTCTGCTGCGCGCATAAAAGCTTCGCCGACCAGAAAACCATGCACGCGATGTTCACGCATCAGCGCCACATCAGCCGCATTAAAAATGCCGCTCTCAGTTACCACAATACGGTCACCCCCGATTTTCGGCAGCAAATCCAGCGTTGTTTGCAGACTTACCTCGAAGGTACGCAGATTGCGGTTATTCACCCCGATCAGGGGTGTCTGCAATTGCAGCGCAGCATCTAACTCCACGCCGTTATGCACTTCCACCAGCACAGCCATGCCCAGCGTCTTCGCCAGCGCTTCAAATCGCAGCATCGTTTGCAAATCAAGCGCAGCAGCAATCAGCAAAACCGCATCCGCGCCCATCGCACGGGCATGATAGATCTGATATTCATCGACAATAAAATCCTTGCGCAGCACCGGCAATTGGCAGGCCGCACGCGCCTGTTGCAAATATTGCTCGGAGCCTTGAAAAAACTGCTCGTCCGTCAACACCGACAGGCAGGCCGCGCCGTACTTTTCATAACTGACGGCAATTTCGTCAGGGCGAAAATCTGCGCGGATCACCCCTTTGCTCGGGCTGGCCTTTTTGATCTCGGCGATGACCGCGGGTAAGCCTTCGGCGATTTTCGCACGTATCGCGCCGACGAAATCGCGCACGTGAGTTGCCTGCTGCGCTTCAGCCTGCATCACAACCAATGGTTTGACGAGCATCGCCGTGGCGACTTCACTGACTTTGACGGCCAGAATTTTATTGAGTATGTCGGACATTTTTTCGTCACTCCCGCGAAGGCGGAAATCGGGCATGTATAAAATATGTATTTTAACACCATGGATGCCATTATCAGACCTGTCGATTGATGCCTGAACGACTAAAGATCAATTGTGGTGATAAAATGTCCGACAGTTTGAATTCTGGAATAGTCATGGAAAATATCAGGCAATACATGAAAGAAGTCGGCATCGCTGCACGGACTGCATCCGTCATCATGGCGAAAGCCGATACCGCGACCAAAAATCGCGCGCTGACCGCGATCGCCGCTGCACTGCTAAGTGATTGTGCGAAACTCCTGGAAGCCAATGCGCTTGATGTTGCTGCGGCCCGAAAAAGCGGTCTGGATGACGCTTCTGTTGACCGTCTCACCTTGACTGAAAAGACCGTGCAATCAATGAGCGAAGGTTTACTGCAAATCGCACAACTGCCCGACCTGATCGGCAGCATCAGCGATTTGAACTATCGTCCATCCGGCATACAGGTAGGCCGCATGCGCGTACCGCTGGGCGTCATTGGCATCATTTACGAGTCGCGGCCCAATGTCACGGCAGATGCTGCGGGGCTGTGCTTAAAATCCGGCAATGCATCCATCTTACGTGGCGGTTCCGAAGCGATTCATTCCAATCAGGCGATCGCCGCCTGTGTGCACGCGGGTCTGAAAGCCGCCGGGCTGCCTGCAACGGCTGTTCAGGTGGTCGCGACAGCTGACCGTGCCGCCGTGGGAGAGCTCATCACCATGAAAGAATATGTAGACGTGATCGTGCCGCGCGGGGGAAAAAGCCTGATTTCGCGCATCTCCGCAGATGCTACGGTACCGGTCATCAAACACCTCGACGGGATATGTCACGTATACATCGACGATGAAGCCGATCTTGCAAAAGCCATCCGCATTGCCGACAACGCAAAGACACATCGTTACGGCGTGTGCAATGCAATGGAGACCTTACTGGTCGCCCAAAGTGTCGCAGCGCAGGTGCTGCCGCCGCTGTGCAAAATATATCTGGACAAGGGCGTGGAATTGCGTGGCGATGTTGCCGCCTGCGAACTGATATCTGAAATGAAGCAGGCGACAGATGAGGACTGGCGCACCGAATATCTGGCACCGATACTGAGTGTAAAGATTGTTGCCAGCCTGGATGAAGCGATCAGCCATATCGGCACTTACAGCTCTCATCATACTGAATCCATCGTCACTGAAAACTACAGCAAAGCGATGCGTTTTTTGCGCGAAGTGGATTCAAGCTCGGTCATGGTGAACGCGTCCACGCGCTTTGCCGATGGTTTTGAATATGGACTGGGTGCCGAAATCGGCATTTCAACCGACAAGATACATGCACGCGGTCCGGTCGGCCTGGAAGGATTGACATCACAAAAATACATCGTATTAGGTAGCGGACAGATCAGAGCCTGAATATAGGGTCAGACTCGATTTAATTAAATCGAGTCTGACCCTATTAATCTGCAATTTCCCTCGCTTTGTGAGGAAACTTTAAATTACTGAGTTCCCGTATGTGCGGGAATGACGACATCGGAGAGAACATGAGCCAAACTATTGAAGTTAAAGTACCGGACATCGGCGATTTCAAGGATATCGCCATCATCGAAGTATCCGTCAGCGTCGGGGATACCGTGACAGCAGAACAATCGCTGATCACCTTAGAAACAGACAAGGCGGCAATGGAAGTGCCAAGTCCTGCAGATGGCATAGTTAAAGAGATGAAAGTCAAGGTCGGTGACAAGGTCTCCAAAGGCTCGATGGTACTGGTGCTTGAAGTACCTGATTCAGGTATCAAAATTCAATATGATGCAGATCCAAAAAAGGATGCCGTTCAGCTGGCGGATAGCGCCGTAAAAACCGCGCCTGCTGTCGCTCCGAAAGCCGAAACATCGCCATCCTTTACGAAAGGCGATATTCACGCCGAAGTCGTCGTATTGGGTGCAGGTCCCGGCGGATACACAGCCGCTTTTCGCGCAGCGGATATGGGCAAGCAGGTGGTGCTGATCGAGAAACACGCATCCTTAGGCGGCGTCTGCCTGAATGTTGGTTGCATTCCGTCCAAGGCGCTGCTCCATGTCGCGAAGGTCATCTCTGAAGCTGAAGAAGTCAGCCATCACGGCGTAACCTTCGCCAAGCCTGTCATCGACATCGACGCGATCCGCACCTGGAAGGAGAGCATCATCGGGAAACTGACCGGTGGCTTGAAGCAGCTTGCCAAACAGCGCAAGGTGCAGGTGGTGCAGGGCGTCGCCAAATTCACATCCGCAAACTCGATTGCGGTGCAAACTGCGGATGGAGAAAAAATCGTCACCTTCGATCACGCCATCGTGGCAGCAGGTTCCAGCGTTGCGCGCATCCCCGGTTTCCCTTATGACGATCCGCGCATCATCGATTCGACCGGCGCCCTTGCTCTGCAAGACGTGCCAAAGCGCCTGTTGATTCTTGGCGGCGGCATTATCGGCCTTGAAATGGCGACCGTATATGACGCGCTGGGTTCGAAAATTTCCGTGGTTGAACTGATGGATCAGTTAATTCCAGGCGCAGACAAGGACATGGTCAAACCCTTGCACACCCGCATCGCAAAACGCTACGAAGCGATTTACCTGAAGACTAAAGTCACTAAAATCGAATCGCTTCCTGAAGGCTTGCGCGTCACATTCGAAGGCGAACAAGCTCCCGAACCTCAACTGTATGACCGGGTGCTGATGGCCGTGGGCCGCCGTCCTAACGGACGCGAAATCAATGCGGATGCAGCAGGCCTGATCGTCAACGAGCGCGGATTCATTCCTGTCGACAAACAGCAGCGCACCAATGTGCCGCATATCTATGCGATCGGCGATATCGTCGGCGATCCGATGCTCGCGCACAAAGCCGTACATGAAGGCAAGGTCGCAGCCGAAAACATCGCCGGCCACAAGGCGTATTTCGAACCGATGACCATCCCGTCCGTCGCCTACACCGATCCTGAAATCGCATGGATGGGACTGACCGAAACACAGGCCAAAGCCCAGGGCATCGCTTATGAAAAAGGCGCCTTCCCGTGGGCGGCATCCGGTCGCGCGCTGTCGGTCGGCCGCGAAGAAGGGATGACTAAGGTCTTACTCGATCCTAAGACCCGCCGAATCTTAGGCGCAGGTATCGTAGGCGTCAATGCAGGTGAACTGATCGCTGAAGCCGTGCTCGCCCTGGAAATGGGCGCTGATATGGAAGACATCGGGCTGACCATCCATCCGCATCCGACTTTATCTGAAACACTGTGCTTCGCTGCCGAAATGGCAGAAGGCACCATTACCGATCTTTTGCCGCCCAGAAAAAAATAAATTTTGTACACTCGACTCACGCGGGTTCTCCGCGTGAGTTATTTGTTACGATCGCCCCGGAGCGCTTCATGAAATTACATCAACTATCACTAGCCTGTCTCGTTGTACTTGCCACCTCCGCACATGCGTTTGATTTTGGCGCCCTGAAGGATCAGCTCAAAGCGGCACAAGGCCAAAATACTCCCGCATCGCCTGCGACGCCCGCCAATACGGCAGGTCTGTCCGGGATCAGCAACACCGATCAGATCGGCAGCTTAAAACAGGCACTGACGCAGGGAGCTGAGACGGCAGTTGCTAATCTGGCAAAAGAAAACGGCTTTCTGGGCAATGACAAAGTGCGCATCCCGTTGCCGGATGGCCTGAAAAAAGCCGAGAGCCTGATGCGCACTGTCGGCATGGGTAAATATGCGGATGAACTGACGACTTCCATGAACCGCGCCGCTGAAGCTGCAGTACCGGAAGCAAAAACCTTGCTGGTCGGGGCGGTCAAAAAAATGACGGTTGCAGACGCTAAAGCCATTTTGACAGGCAGCGACGACGCAGCCACTCAGTATTTCCGCAAAAACACCGAAGCTCAACTGACTGACAAATTCAAACCCATCGTCGGAAAATCCATGCAGAAGGTGAAGCTGGCTGAAAAATACGACCAGTTTGCCGGAAAAGGCGTGCAATTGGGACTGGTAGATCAAAAGGATGCCAAACTGGATGACTACATCACCCGACGCGCGATGGACGGCCTGTTCCTGATGATGGCTGAACAGGAAAAGGCAATCCGCGCCAACCCGATGCAGGCTGCCGGCTCACTGGCAAAAAAGGTGTTCTCGGCGATCAAGTTTTAAATACTCGCTTACGCGTGCATGATGGAATGACCGAAACTACCAGCCTCTTATCCCTGCTTGCCAGCAGTTTTTTGGGCGCAACGCTGCTGCCAGGCGGATCGGAGGCGGTATTTTTTACGGTCGTTAAACTTCATCCGGACGCACTATGGAGCGCGCTGGGTATAGCTACTGTCGGCAATACGCTGGGCGGCATGGTCAGCTTTTATATGGGTTGGCTGCTGCCACAGACCCAGCAGCTCAAGCATGTAGAAAAGCTGCGCCGCTTTGGCACCCCCGCCCTGTTGCTGGCCTGGGCACCGCTGATCGGCGATGCGCTGTGCCTGGCAGCCGGTTGGCTACGGCTGAACGGGTGGCAGGCTGCGCTGTTCATGGCAATCGGCAAATTCGCCCGTTACTGGATCATTTCGCTAGCCCTGTAGGCCCTGCATTCAACCGCTCACATAAATTGTATTTGCGTTGAAACAAACCACAAACCGATCAGCCCGGCACAAGAGAGCATCGACAGACACAAACCCAGTATCCACACAAAAATCCACTTCGGAAATCCTTCTGGTTTGAAACTCAATAACTGCTGCAGTATCGCCTTCATGTCAGTTCACCTGCTTTCGCAAATAATATACGGCCTGCCTTTAGCACTCAGCCCTGAGCATTTTAATACCCCAGCCCACGCCGAATCCGGTCACGTCCGTCCCCACAGCACCTAATCCATCTTCGCAGCGACTGGCAGACAAATCGACATGCAGCCAGGGCGTGTCGTTTTCGACAAAGCGCTTCAAAAAACGCATGGCCAGAATATGATCCGCACCGCCTTCCAGCGTACATTGTTTGATGTCGGCAAATTTGGATTCAAGCTCAACTTCATAATCCTCATCCATCGGGAATGAACACAGCCGCTCGCCGGTTTCGCGCCCCACACTCACCGCACGCTGCAACAGCGCGTCCCGATTGCCCAGCACGCCTGAATAGCGGTTGCCGACTGCCTCTTCCATGCTGCCGGTCAAAGTTGCAAAATCGATCATCAGATCGGGTTTTTTGCGGGATGCCATCGTCAGCGTGTCAGCGAGCACCATACGCCCTTCTGCGTCCGTATGTATGATTTCTATCGTCGTTCCATTCAACGCCGTGACGATATCGTTCTGTTTGTACGCTTTCGGACTGATATGGTTCTGCGCAATCGCCAGATAGCAGTCGATACTAACCGGCAACTTTTGCAGCGTGGCCGCCAGTAAAATACCCAGCGCAACGGCTGATCCGTTCATGTCCTCATGCATGTTGTGCATATAGCGCGACGGTTTTAAATTGTGGCCGCCTGTATCGAAGCAGATGCCCTTGCCGACCAGCGCCACCGTCCGCATCGCGTCAGGATGCCGGTAGGAAAGATGCACGATGGCGGCGTCTTCAGGTTCGCTGCCCTGCGCCACAGCGACAAACGCACCGGCCTTCATTTTGCGCAGCGCCTTCATGTCGTATTCTTCAATTGTCCAGTCATGCACCTGGGCAAGTTTTTTCACCCGTTTCCGATACAGCGCCGGTGTCAGCTCATTGGGCGGCGTCACCGTCAGCGTGCGGCACAGTAAATTACCTTCCGCACAAGCGCGGATGCCTTCAAAATCAACCCCCTCATTCAGGCCGAAAACGTCTATATTTTTCAGCGGACGACTATCGTCTTTCTTTTTATGCACAGGTAACGGCGCGCCGTTCACCCAGGCGACATACACGGCCAGTTCGGCTGCACGCAGCCGCTGCTGTCCATCACCTGTCACCACAATTGAGATATCTTTCGGATGCTCCCCCAGCAACAGCTGAATAGCTTTACGCAGCTGCGCCTGCAGCGCAAAGGTATCCTTGTCGAAATCGAGCATTGCCCAGACCACCAGACTGCCATCTGTCGCATTCGCAGCAACCGGCGTTTTAGCCAGCTCCGCCACCTTCATATCGCGTCGCGCCAGTACCGCTTTGAGCAAATCGCTATAGGGCACTTCGCCCGGGATATTTTTGGACTTGGGACAGATCACCAGCTGATGCATGACAGACACATGTGTGGGCAGGGTGGGAATCAGGGTCAGTTGTGCTAGCATTGCATCCTCTAAAAAGTCATTCAGTGACGCGATTATACGGTCATCTACACTATGCGCACCTACCTCAATCTCATGCAGCATGTGCTCGAACACGGCACACAAAAATCCGACCGCACCGGCACGGGCACCGTCAGTGTGTTTGGCTACCAGATGCGTTTCGACTTAGCGCAGGGTTTCCCGCTGGTCACCACCAAAAAATGCCACATGAAGTCTATCATCCATGAGCTGCTGTGGTTTTTGCAGGGCGACACCAACATCCGCTATCTGAAAGAGAACGGCGTCAAAATATGGGATGAGTGGGCGGATGATAACGGTGATCTCGGCCCCGTCTACGGCAAGCAGTGGCGTTCGTGGGAGACCATCGATGGTCGCGTGATCGACCAGATCAAAGTCGCCGTGGATCAGCTCAAAAATAATCCTGATTCGCGACGCATCATCGTTTCAGCCTGGAATGTCGGCGAACTGGACAAGATGGCATTAGCCCCCTGCCATGCGTTCTTCCAGTTCTACGTTGCAGACGGCAAACTCTCCTGCCAGCTATACCAGCGCAGCGCCGACATTTTTTTAGGTGTGCCGTTCAATATCGCCAGCTACGCGCTGCTGACCCTGATGATGGCGCAGGTGTGCGGCCTGGAGCCGGGGGATTTTGTGCACACCTTTGGCGATGCGCATTTGTATTCTAACCATATGGAACAGACCGCGTTGCAATTGTCGCGTGAACCCCACCCGCTACCATCCATGAAAATCAATCCGGATGTGAAAGATATACTCGGCTTCAAATATGAGGATTTCACACTAGCAGGCTACGATCCGCATCCGGCCATCAAAGCACCGGTGGCAGTATGAACAACGCTCATCCCGGCAACGGTATCAGCATCATTGTCGCCATGGCGAAAAACCGCACCATCGGCGTGAACAACACGCTGCCGTGGCGCTGCCCTGAAGATCTGAAGCATTTCAAGGCGCTCACCATGGGCCATCATATGATCATGGGTCGTAAAACCTTCGATTCGATCGGCAAAGCATTACCCGGGCGCACCACGGTGGTGGTCACCCGCGATCCTGACTTGAAGATTGAAGGTTGTCTGATCGCACACTCCTTGCCTGAGGCAATTGCAGCCTGCGATTCACACACATTCATCGTGGGCGGCGCCGAAATTTACACGCAGGCACTGGCGCTTGTGGACACACTATATATCACCGAAATTCAGCAGGAGGTTGCAGGCGATGCCTGTTTTCCGGATTTCGACCCGTCTGCATGGCAGGAAGTCTCACGCGACATTCGCAAGCAGGAAGTACCGCAACCACTGGAGTATCATTTTGTCACGTACCGCCGGGTGCATAAATCACAACCATGACGGCAAGCGCTGCGCTTAGCGAAAATTAAGGAGTTTATCAATGTTTGAATTGCCATCGATGTGGAATCTTGTTGCTTCCACCGCCGTATTTTTTATTGCTGTATGGTATCTGCGACGACGTCTGGACGAACAGGGCATCCCGCACAGCATGGCACGCGGCATGCTGGTTTTTGTTCTTGCCTCTTTGGTATCGTGGGGATCCGGTGAACTGGTCGATAAAATCCAAGGGGAAAAACCAGCCGGTCAGACCGACGTATCGCAACTGCTCAAAACACTCAATCAATCACAATAATGACGGACAGCAAAAAGCCCGGCACTTGCGTGCCGGGCTTTTTCACAACTCAAGCGCTAATTAACCAGCCTGGATGTTAGAAGCTTGCTTACCCTTATGGCCTTGCGTAACTTCGAAACTTACTTTTTGACCTTCTTCAAAAATTAGGGTCACAAAAATTAGGGTCAGACTCGATTATTTAAACAAAAAATCGAGTCTGACCCTAATTTCCCTAATTTCTGACCCTAATTTCCTCTCAATCAATCACAATACTGACGGGCAGCAAAAAGCCCGGCACTTGCGTGCCGGGCTTTTTCACAACTCAAGCGCTAATTAAGCAGCCTGGATGTTAGAAGCTTGCTTACCCTTAGGGCCTTGCGTAACTTCGAAACTTACTTTTTGACCTTCTTGAAGGGTCTTGAAACCGTTCATGTTGATCGCTGAGAAGTGTGCGAACAGATCTTCGCTGCCATCATCAGGAGTAACAAAACCAAAACCCTTTGCATCATTGAACCACTTAACTGTACCAGTTGCCATGTGACTACTTCCTTTTTTAAAAACACGGGAAAAATCCCGCAAAACTATTTGATCGAAGATTGCACATGGTAAAACCAGTACTGCAGTGACTTTGATTCAAACACGAAGATGACTTTATACGCCTGTTTACAATTTACATCAAGCATATTTGAAAAAAAATTCAAAATACTGCCTTACCTCGAAAATTCTCACCCTGAGATGTATATCTGACACCGCTAATTTGCCTTAAAAATCAGAATGCAATATTATCTTAACCAGTGCTCGTTAAAATCTTATGAGCATTCATTCAGGGAGAAAATAATGGCTTGGTGGAGTTCGATTTTTGGCAGCAAAGATAAAGAGTTTCAAGACATTAAAGAGGAAGCAAGTGAGGAAATCGCCGGCCTGAACTTCAAAACCGCCCTCGAAGCGCACATCAAGTGGAAGCAACGCCTCAAAGGCGTCATCGACGGCTCAGGCACAGAGGCGCTGGATCCGCGCATCGTTTCAAAAGATGACCAGTGCGCACTGGGAAAATGGATCATTACCGACGGGGTCAAGAATTTCGGTGAGCAACCGGGATTCGTCGCCGTTGTACACGCACATACCCACTTCCACAAATGCGCAGGGCACACACTTGAACTTGCACTTGACGGCAAACTCAAGGAAGCTGAAGAAGAGCTGGCTACAGGCGATTACGCCCGTGCCTCACTCGACGTATCGCGCCATTTGATGCGACTGTGGCGCGATGTCGGCATCGACAAATAACCTGCCAGCGTAAAAAAGGGCGGAATTTCCGCCCTTTTTTACGCCTTCACTCAGAAACAGGAGCTTCGGCTCCGTTGTTTCGTGGGAATGCCCTTCATTCAGGAACAGGCACTTCAGTGCCTAAAGTTCCAAGGGAAGACCTCAGCGGTCTTGCGGCATGAAGCTAGCGTTATCTCACGCAATCCACAAAGTAACGCTTAACACCGTCCACCTCTTCTGCCACCAGACCGTGAATATCAGTCTCAAATCCGGGCAGTTTCTGACTGAAGTCGCGGGCAAATTTCAAATAGTCGATAATCGTCCTGTTAAACATTTCGCCGGGAATCAGCAGCGGAATACCAGGCGGATAGGGCGTCAGCAGCACAGCCGTAATGCGTCCTTCCAGATCGTCGATTTCCACGCGGTCGAGTTCTTCATGCGCCATTTTGGCGAATGCATCGGACGGTTTCATCGCCGGCTGCATGTCGGACAGATACATTTCGGTCGTCATGCGCGCGACGTTATGCAGCTTATAGGCATCGTGTATTTGCTGACACAGATCGCGCAAGCCTGTACGTTCATAGCGCGGAAATTTCGCAGCAAACTCCGGCAGGATCCGCCACAGTGGCTGATTCTTGTCATAGTCATCCTTGAACTGCTGGAGCGCAGTCAGCAGCGTATTCCAGCGCCCCTTGGTAATGCCAATCGTGAACATGATAAAAAACGAATACAAGCCGCATTTCTCAACGATCACACCGTGCTCAGCCAGATATTTGGTCACCATCGAAGCCGGAATACCGGTATCGGAAAACCCCCCGTCCACATCCAGACCCGGCGTGATAATGGTCGCCTTAATCGGATCGAGCATATTGAAACCTTCAGCCAGATCGCCGAAACCATGCCATTTATCAGACGCTTTCAACACCCAGTCTTCGCGCGAACCCACGCCTTCCTCGGCGATCACATCCGGCCCCCAAACCTGGAACCACCAGTCCAGACCAAACTCTTCATCTACTTTGCGCATCGCACGGCGAAAATCCAGCGCTTCTGCAATGGATTCCTCAACCAGCGCAGGGCCACCGGGGGCCTCCATCATTGCCGCAGCCACGTCACACGACGCAATAATCGCGTATTGCGGGCTGGTCGATGTGTGCATCAGGTAAGCTTCATTGAAAATGTATTTATTCAGCTTATGGCTTTCCGGTTCGCGGATCAGAATCTGCGACGCTTGTGACAGACCGGCCAGCAACTTATGTGTAGACTGCGTCGCAAAAATCATCGAATGATGAGCACGCGGCCGGTCACGGCCAATTGCATGCATGTCCTTGTAAAAGTCGTGAAACGCCGCGTGTGGCAGCCATGCCTCATCGAAATGCAGCGCGTCGATACGTCCGTCCAGCATCCCCTTCAGCATCTCGACGTTGTAGACAATACCGTCATAGGTGCTCTGTGTGATGGTCAAAATGCGTGGTTTTTTAGTCTTGTCTTTGATAAACGGATTCGCATCGATCTTGCGCTGTATGCTTTCAGGCTCGAATTCCGACTTCGGTATCGGCCCGATGATGCCGTAATGGTTGCGCGTCGGCGTCAGAAACACCGGCACCGCGCCTGTCATCATGATCGAATGCAAAATAGATTTATGGCAGTTACGATCAACCACCACGATATCGTCAGGGGCCACCATTGAATGCCAGACGATTTTGTTTGACGTTGAGGTGCCGTTGGTGACAAAAAACAGATGGTCCGCATTGAAAATTCTGGCGGCATTGCGCTCAGATGCCGCCACAGGCCCCGTGTGATCGAGCAACTGTCCCAGTTCGTCCACCGCATTGCAGACGTCAGCGCGCAACATATTTTCGCCGAAAAACTGGTGAAACATTTGCCCTACAGGGGATTTTAAGAACGCCACGCCACCCGAGTGCCCCGGGCAATGCCAGGAATAGGAGCCATCCTGTGCGTAATGCAGCAGGGCACGAAAAAATGGCGGCGCCAGTGAATCCAGATAGGATTTGGCTTCCCGGATGATATGGCGCGCAACGAATTCCGGCGTATCTTCGTGCATATGAATAAAACCATGCAATTCGCGCAGCACATCATTCGGTATATGGCGAGAAGTCCGCGTTTCACCATACAGATAGATCGGAATATCTTCATTCTTGAAGCGAATTTCCTGCACGAATGCACGCAAACTCTTCAGCGCGACTTCCGTTTCTTCCTTGCTGCCGCCGCCAAATTCTTCATCGTCGATCGACAGCAAAAACGCGGATGCACGACTTTGTTGTTGCGCGAACGAAGTCAGGTCACCGTAGCTGGTCACGCCCAGCACTTCCATACCCTCTTTGACCAGCGCATCGGCCAGCGCGCGGATGCCCAACCCGCTGGCATTTTCGGAACGGAAATCTTCATCGATGATGATTATGGGAAAGCGAAATTTCATTTGGTGTTCCTTGGACGAAAAGAATAAAAAACAAACTTACCAGTGCTGGCTGCACGAAATAACTGCAGCGTTTCAGTGAAGTCACATCCCTCGACTGTGACTGAACTTAAGCGAAATTTCATGCAGGGCTCCTTACAAGCGAATTGCAAAATGACTAAAGTAACTATACAGGATAACTACAGGGTATCAGTGAAGGCGCGGATTGTTGCAGATTTACACGCCAGCGCAAGCGTGTTGTTATTCCTGTGACGAGTAAGCATTAACCAGATCACCAATCAAGCTAACCAGCACCTGCCGAACCTGCGCTTCATCACACCCCATCAGCACGGCATCATCCAGGGTATCCTGACAAACTTGGCGAATTTCCTCGAGATTCTCACTCATCACCTTGTTTTTTTCCACGCAGGCAATCACTTCGCCTTTCGTCGAACGCCATATTATTTGCTTCTGTTGTGACACGGACATTACATTTTCGGCAGCGTGACACCCACCTGCCCCTGATACTTGCCGCCCCTGTCCTTGTAGGACGTTTCACAGACTTCATCGCTCTCGAAGAAAAGCACTTGCGCAATGCCTTCATTCGCGTAAATTTTCGCAGGTAACGGGGTGGTATTGGAAAATTCCAGCGTCACATAGCCTTCCCATTCAGGTTCAAACGGCGTGACATTGACAATGATACCGCAGCGCGCATAAGTCGATTTACCCAGGCACACCGTCAGCACCGAGCGCGGAATGCGGAAATACTCAACCGTTCTTGCCAGCGCGAAAGAGTTAGGCGGGATGATGCAGTAATCGGCGGTCACCTCAACGAACGAATTCGGATCGAAATTCTTCGGGTCAACGATGGTGCTGTTGATATTCGTGAACAATTTGAATTCATTCGAGCAGCGTATATCGTAACCATAGCTCGATGTGCCGTAAGAGACGATCTTCTTGCCATCGACTTCTTTCACCTGAGTCGGCGAATACGGCTCGATCATGCCATGCTGCTCCGCCATGCGGCGTATCCATTTATCTGACTTGATACTCATAATTTTTTAAGAAGTGGCAAGCGGGTCAAGCAGCGCACCGCCTCCCCCTGCGACTTCCCATTCCTTTCTTTAGGTATTCTGTATCACGATTTTCGGGAAGGCGGCGCTGTGATCCTGCGCCATTTCTGCAACCTTCACCGCGACGCGGCGCGCTATCTTTTTGTACACACGGGCAATATCACCATCCGGGTCAGCCACAATGGTCGGTTTGCCCGAATCGGCCTGCTCACGAATCTTGATGTCCAGCGGCAAGCCCCCCAGAAACTCCGTATTGTAGTCCGCACACATTTTTTCACCGCCACCCGCACCGAATATATGTTCTTCATGACCGCATTTCGAACAGATGTGCGTGCTCATGTTCTCCACGATCCCGATGATCTTTATGCCAACTTTTTCAAACATTTTCAGACCCTTACGTGCATCGAGCAGCGCAATATCCTGAGGTGTCGTGACAATCACCGCGCCCGTGACCGGTACTTTTTGGGACAGCGTCAGCTGAATGTCGCCGGTACCGGGCGGTAAATCGACCACCAGATAATCCAGATTATCCCAGCGGGTCTGACGCAGCAACTGATCGAGCGCCTGCGTCACCATCGGGCCGCGCCAGATCATCGGCGCATCATCGCCTGCGATCATGTAGCCGATCGACATGGACTGAATGTCGTAATTGCTCATCGGCTCCATCGACTGGCCGTCACGCGATTTGGGCTGTCCGGAAATACCCAGCATGGTCGGTTGCGACGGGCCGTAGATATCCGCATCCAGAATCCCTACGCGCGCGCCTTCGGCAGCCAGCGCCAGCGCCAGATTCACGGCTGTCGTGGATTTACCCACGCCGCCCTTGCCGGACGCCACCGCGATGATGTTTTTAACGCCATCCACCAGTTTCACACCGCGCTGCACCGCATGCGGCACCACTTTGCTGCTAACGGTCACACTGATGCGTCCGGCTTCGGGAAAGGCGGCCACCAGATGCGCCTCAACCATCACACGAATTTCATCCCAGACACTTTTCGCAGGATAGCCCAGCAAGATGTCCAGCGACACATCAATGCCGCTGACCTTAATATTTTTTACAGATTTACCCGTGACAAAATCCTTATGGGTATTAGGGTCGATCAAATTTTTCAACGCATTTTGTACATCGATATCGCTAAAACTCATCTGGGCCTCTGTTCAATTATTAATCATGCAAGTGTGCAATTCTAACCAATTCAACGCCAGTGCGCGCGATTTGCTAAAATGATCGCACTTTCAGAATCCGGCATGCACAAATGACTACGCGAAAAATCCTCGTCACCTCCGCTCTACCTTATGCAAACGGCAGTATTCACCTGGGACATCTGGTTGAATACATCCAGACTGACATCTGGGTGCGTTTTCAAAAAATGCAAGGCCACGATGTGAATTACGTGTGCGCCGACGATACGCACGGCACACCGATCATGCTGCGCGCCGAATCCGAGGGCATCACCCCTGAAGCGCTGATCGCGCGCGTGTGGCAGGAACATTACAACGATTTCACCGCTTTTCATGTCAAATTCGATCATTACGGCTCGACCAATTCGACACAAACCCGTGATTTTGCACAAGGCATCTATAAAAATCTGAAAGCCGCCGACCTGATTGAAGTGCGCTCCATCGAGCAGTATTACGACCCGGTCAAAAACATGTTCTTGCCGGACCGTTTCATCAAGGGCGAATGCCCGAAATGCCACGCGAAAGATCAATATGGCGACAACTGCGAAGTCTGCGGCGCGGCCTATGCACCGATCGAACTGATCAACCCGTACTCCGCCGTCTCGGGTGCTGCGCCCGTATTGCGCAATTCCGACCACTATTTTTTCAAACTCTCCGCCGATACCTGCCAGCAGTTTTTACGAACCTGGACGCGCAGCGGATCGCTGCAGCAGGAAGCAGCCAACAAGATGCAGGAATGGCTGGGGGCAGAAGGGGAAAACAAGCTCTCCGACTGGGATATCTCTCGTGACGCGCCGTATTTCGGTTTCGAAATTCCGGATGCACCGGGTAAATATTTCTACGTCTGGCTGGATGCGCCGGTCGGCTACATGGGCAGTTTTAAACAACTGTGCGAAAGCAAGGGCCTTGATTTCGACGAGTACTGGAAGCCTGATTCGACCACAGAACTGTATCATTTCATCGGCAAGGACATCCTGTACTTCCATGCATTGTTCTGGCCTGCCATGCTCGAACATGCCGGGTTTCGCACACCGACCAAGTTGTTCGCGCACGGATTTCTGACTGTCAACGGCGAAAAGATGAGCAAATCGCGCGGCACGTTCATCACCGCCCGCAGTTATATCGAGAACATCAGCAACACCGAATACCTGCGCTATTACTATGCGGCCAAAATCAACGGCACCATGGAAGATCTGGATCTGAATCTGGATGATTTCGTCGCCAAGGTCAATTCTGATCTGATCGGAAAGTACATCAACATCGCCAGCCGCTGCGCAGGGTTTATCGCCAAGAAATTTGACGGTAAACTGGGCTCAACCGACCTTGCCGCCAGCGCCGAATTTCAAGCGGCTTTTGCGAATGGCGAGATTGCTCGCTGCTATGAGGCGCGTGATTTTGCACGTGCGTTGCGTGAAATCATGCGTCTTGCCGATGTCGCCAACCAGTACATCGCCGAACAAAAACCGTGGGAGCTGGCCAAGCTGGAAGGCCGTGAAGGGGACTTGCATGTCGCCTGTTCAACCGCGATGACCCTGTTCCGCGACCTGACGCTGTATTTAAAGCCGGTGCTCCCCGTGCTGGCCGGACAGGTTGAAGCCTTTCTCAATATCAAACCGCTGACATGGAATGATACGTGGAGCCCCTTGCCTGCAGGGCATGCGATTAACACCTATCAGCATCTGGCGACCCGTCTTGACCCTAAGCTGATCGAAGCGATGACGGCAGCCAATATGGAAAGCATGAAACCTGCGACCGAATCACATTCGGAAACACGCCATGCACAGGCGCAGCAACAGGCGATTGCACCGATTAGCGAGACCATTTCTATCGAAGACTTTTCAAAGATCGATCTGCGCGTCGCTAAAATCGTCAACGCCGAACGGGTGGAGGGTGCGGAAAAGCTGCTGAAACTGACACTGGACATTGGCGAAGACAATCCGCGCACTGTGTTCGCCGGCATCAAGTCCGCTTACGATCCTGAAAAACTCCAGGGCCGCATGACCGTGATGGTGGCCAATCTGGCGCCGCGCAAAATGAAGTTCGGCATGAGCGAAGGGATGGTGCTGGCCGCCTCCGGCAGCGAACCGGGATTGTTTATTCTGTCACCGGACGACGGTGCGCAACCCGGCATGCGCATCAAATAACTGATGTTGCGCAGTCGCATCAGAGAATCATCGTTGCACTGAACAGCATGAGATTCGCGGAGCGCTTACAGCGCGCATATCTCAGGTATGAGATACCGCGTGCGCTGGAAAGTTGAGACGAATGGCAGGCAAATGATCATAAAAAAAGCACCTGCACTAGCCTGCAGACCTTATACCTGGAATTTTCCAACCATGTTATTCAGCAAAAACACTGTCTGCTGAAGATTCCTCACGGACTCTATGGCCTTATCGATCATTAAATGATTTTGCTCAGCCATTTGTGTAACATTTTCAATATTCTGAGCAATTTCGTTGCTCGCCAATTTTTGCTCGTTCACCGAATCAGATATTCCACTAATACCTTGATCTGCTTTCTGCGACGCAAGTGTGGCATTTGCAAGCGTAGAGGTCACATCCGTAAGAGCTTGCTGGCTTGTATTTAATGAGGAAACACCTTGGATGATAGAAGATTGAATCGTTTCAGTCTGAGTATGCAAATCTTGAGTAACTGAATCTATTTCGCTGGCTGCCTTGGCAGATTTTTCTGCCAGTTTACGAACCTCATCTGCAACAACTGCAAATCCTCTGCCTTGCTCTCCTGCTCTGGCTGCCTCTATGGCAGCATTCAGGGCCAGTAAATTCGTTTGTTCGGCAATATCTTTTACTTGACGAGTCATGTCGGTAATAGTGTGAGCGCTGTCTACAAATTTGAATATCGCTGCCTCAATATTTTTGACAGCGCTTTCTACACGGCCAATTTCCTGAACAAGCATATTAACTTTGTCGCTACTGCTTTGCGTACACTCAAGACTTGTTGCTGATAGATCCCGAACTACAATTGCATTGTCTGCCACTAACGAAACTTCGGTCGAAATTTCCTCGGTAGCGGAAGCCGCTGAAGATGCAGCATCAACTTGCTTTTCGGATGCCAAATTGACTAAGGCTGTTGTGTCGGAAAGAATTTTTGTAGTTTCCGCGACATCCACTGCTGCCCGGTTGATTTCGACAATCATGGAGCCCAGCCGGGTACGGATGTTTTCCGCACTCATGGAAATCTCACCCAATTCATCATGAGAATGTACGGTCATCGGAGTTGAAAAATTGCCATGTGCCAGTCTGTCCATCTCGCTCACTACTACTTTGGCCGGCTTAATAATGACTGCATTCAAAACCCATAGCGTTGCAATTATCGAAGCAGCAGAAAACAGTACGATGATCGTTATGCTGGCAATCAGACTTTCTTTTGCCTGTTCGATTGCGCTTTTTACAGAATCTTCCACGAGAGTATTTATCTGCTCCGCCGCTTGGGTTAACAACTCGGTTGGAGCTCTATCCATGCCCTTGACAGCTTTGTCCCCCGCTTTGCTGTCAAAACTACTGTCCTTGAATAATTGCAGCCCCTTGCGGTAGTTCGTTCCCATTTCCTGATGCGCTGCCATAAATTTATCGAGCAAGTCCACTGCTTTCGGATTATCGCTCAACTTCGACTTCAGAGACTGGCCAAGCTCTTGCACCTTTATCTCCTGCTTTTCAAAGTTACCCCAATATTTATCCAGAGTTGCCGGATCGCTGCCTCTCAAGAGTACGTCCTTCCATTCTTGAACCTGTTTTTTGAATTCAAGCTGCATGATACGTACCTGCTGCTCTTTAGCATGGTTCGGTTCGACTTTTTGTGTAAATTGCTGAATACAGCCCCAGAACATTACAAACCCGAACAAGGCCGCCGTAATTATCGTGACCGCGCCAGCGGCGGAAATTGAAATCAGTTTAGTGCGAATGCTAAAGTTATCGATTTTCATGCAACTTCCACCGGTAGTTAAATATGTTATGGATATTACGGCAGCAATTTAAAAACCATTATATCTGTAGGGTATAAATTTATACGGCCTTACATAGCTAACCGAACCAGAAATCAGACTTCCCGTTTACTGCCGTTGGCCAAAATTGACCGACTGCTGCCCGAGAGGCGTTCGCCAGCGACTGCTGAAACAGGAACCAGTCAGTTATGAACCGTGACAATCCGCTTCTGGCACCTTGTTGCTGGTCACAAATATTTGCTTTGCATCGTCTGTTTATATGACTTCAATCAGAAATCAAACGATAACAAATTCTTGCGGCTGATTATGCGTCGGGAATGATTGAAGTGCTATTGGAAAATTCTGATTTTATCTAGGAAATTTTTGCTCTATAAAGCCTCAGCTAATGCGAAAACGTCAAGGCAAATAACCCGATGAATATGGTGCGTTACTTACACCCCGATCCCTGTGCGCCACCGAAGATAGCGAGCAAACTGCGCGGCAAAGTTATCTCTGTGCGCTGATCGCCGTCAGGATGCCCTGCATGATCGCAACCGGGTCAGGCGGGCACCCCTGAACCACCACATCCACCGGAATGACATTAGAAACTTGCCCGCAAACTGCATAGTTTTCTCCGGCGGGCGAGAATATCCCGCCATTGCAGGCACACTCGCCGATCGCAACCACCAGTTTCGGGTCGGGCGTTGCATCATAGGTACGCTTAAGCGCTTCTGCCATGTGGCGTGATACGGGTCCTGTGACCAGCAGCATATCCGCATGACGGGGGCTGGCAACAAATTTGATGCCCCGCCCTTCAAGATTGTAGTAAGGATTATTGAGTGCGTGTATTTCAAGTTCACAGCCATTACATGAACCGGCATCGACAAATCGAATGCTCAGCGCCCCGCCGAACGCATCCAGAATCTGTTGCTGCAAACGTACAGGCTCAACGCGCATCGTTTCATCCGGCAGCGGTGCGGCTTCGGTTTTAATGCCTGTCCTGATAATCTGCTTGAGTATCTGATACATGGCCGGCCTTTACAGATCACACCCTGAGTAGCTCAGGTTGAACGATTTATTGATCAGCGGAAAATCCGGCACGATGTTGCCCATGATCGCATGCTCCAGAACCGGCCAGTTTTGCCAGGACGGATCATGCGGATGCACGCGATCCAGATTGCCCGCCGCATCGGTGTGAATCGCGACCATCACCTCGCCCCGCCAGCCCTCGACCATGCCAATGCCGAATCCGTTTGCCGGCAGTTGAATCAGCGGGTACGAAAGCGCTTCGCTTCCGAGCAGATTGACCATGATTTCGCGCTGCAGGCGCATTGATTCGAAGAGTTCATCGAAACGCACGATGGCGCGCGCGGCCACGTCGCCGCTTTGATGGGTCACCATCTGCACGTCCAGCCTGTCGTAAGGCGCACATGAAAACTGCACCCGGCAGTCCCAGGCCTGAGCACTCGCCCTTCCGGCAAGCCCGCATAAACCCAGCTGTGCAGCCAGTCCAGGCGCAACGAACCCGGTTCCGTTGAAGCGATCCTGCACCCCGGCATGCTCTTCATACAGCTGTCGCAACAGGCGCACCTCGCGTTCGAGCATCGTGCATTCAGCAATCAGGGTCTGCTTACCCGCCTCACTGAGGCCGACGGTGACGCCCCCCGGGACAATGACATCCATCAGATAGCGATGTCCAAACAGCGCGGCATTATTGCGCAGCACCTGCTCTTTCAATATCCAGAACTGGGCAAAGCCGAACGAGAAGGCGACATCGTTTCCCAGATAACCCAGATCGCCCAGATGATTGGCAATGCGTTCGCGTTCTAAAAACAGCGCGCGCAACCACAGGGCATAATCGGGCGGCGTGACATTCGCGATACTCTCCGCTGCCATCGCATAGGCCCAGGCGTAACCGACCGTACTGTCGCCGCTGATGCGCCCTGCAAGTTTGGCACCCTGCTGCCAATCGAGACTTTCAAAGCGTTTTTCAATGCCTTTATGGGTGTAACCTAAGCGCTCTTCAAGACGCAGCACTTTTTCGCCGACCACCGAAAAGCGAAAATGCCCGGGTTCAATGATGCCTGCGTGCACGGGACCGACCGCTATTTCATGAACGCCCGGCCCTTCAACCTGCACACAGGCGTAGTCATCAGACGCATCGACGGCGGCTGCGCAAAAATCTTTGCGCAACGGAAAACTGTCAGCAGGCCATGCAGCATGCCGCAACCAGTTACGCTGATCCTGCGCCAAATTCGCCCTGATTCCGAGCAGATCATATGCCGCACGCTGCATACGACAAGCCGACGAAAAAATCCGACTGATGTCGGGATAGTGCGGCTCGTCCCGTGGCAGCGGCAGGTTCAGACACAGCAGACCTTGCCCGGTGATCAATAACACGTGCAACATATAGCCTGACGTCAGCAGATCACACCCCCATAACGCCACCAAACGGCCACCCGCTTCGCCTGTTTTGTGGCAAATCATCTGCAATTCGCCGGCCTTGATTTCTGCCTCCCACACAGAAATTGCGCCTGCCAGCGGGGTCAACTGCAAATCGGGATATCGTGTTTTCATCTGTGCGCTCATGATAACAAGGCCGCCGCCTGACGATACCAGTTTGCCAGATAGGTCGGCATATACAGCCCTAAAATCAGCACCAGCAGCAGGTGAATGAACACCGGCAGCAACGCCGGCGAATGCGGCAGCGGTTTTGCGCTGGTCGTGCCGAACACCATAGGCTGGACTTTGCCGAAGATGGCCGCAAAGGCAATCCCCAGTGCGGCCAGCAGAAAAGGCGTGGACCACGGGTAATCGTGCATGGCGGTGGTGATGATCAGAAACTCGCTTGAAAACACGCCGAACGGCGGCATCCCTAATATTGCCAGCGTACCCAGCATCATCCCCCAGCCCACCGTCGGACTCACGTGCATCAGACCGCGAATGCGATCCATCTGCTGGGTACCTGTTTTTTGTACCGCATGTCCGACCGCAAAGAAGATCGCCGACTTGGTCAGCGAATGCATAGTCATGTGCAGCAGTGCGGCGAAAGTGGCCACCTTGCCGCCCATGCCGAAAGCGAAGGTAATCAGCCCCATGTGTTCGATCGAAGAATAGGCGAACATGCGCTTGATGTCTTTTTGCCGCGACAAAAACAAGGCGGCGACCACCAGCGACAACAGCCCGAACCCCATCATCAGATTGCCGGCAAAATGATTGCCCAGCGAGCCGTCCACCAGCACTTTGCTGCGCATCACCGCGCACAGCGCGACATTGAGCAGCAAGCCGGACAGCACCGCAGATACGGGTGTCGGCCCTTCCGCATGCGCATCCGGCAGCCAGCTGTGCAACGGCACCAGACCTATTTTCGTACCGTAGCCGACCAGCAAAAACACAAACGCCAGTTTGAGCACGGTGGGTTCGAGCGAGCCTTTCACCTCGTTCAGATGCGTCCACAGCAGCGCCGTGCCGCCATTGCCCAGCACGCGTTCAGCTGCGAAATACAGCAAAATGGTCCCGAACAGCGCCAGCGCGATGCCGACCCCGCACAGAATGAAATATTTCCATGCCGCTTCCAGGCTTGCCGGTGTGCGGTACAGACTGACCAGCAGCACGGTGGTGAGTGTCGCCGCTTCCATCGCCACCCAGATAATGCCCATGTTGTTGGTCGTCAGCGCCACCAGCATCGTGAAAGTAAACAGCTGATACATGCTGTAATACAGATGCAGCATCGAGCCTGAGAGTTTGCCGTGATGCTGTTCGATGCGCATGTAGGGGCGCGAGAACAGCGACGTGGTAAAGGCGACAAATGCCGTCAGGGCGACCAGAAACACGTTGAACTGGTCGATGAAAAACTGCTCCCTGAAGGCGGTCTGCGGCCCTGAATCGATCACAGCGATGGCCAGTAATATCGATGCGATGAAGGTACATCCGCTCATCAGCGAATTGAGCTCGGCCGCAAAGGGCCGGGAACCGAATACCGCCAGCAGCATGCCACCTGCCATCGGCGTTGCCAGCAATGCCAGTAACAGCAGATCAGTCATCTTTTAATTTTTCCATATGAGCGATATCCAGACTGTCAAACGTCTCGCGAATCTGAAAAAAGAAAATCCCGAATATGAACGTCGCGACCAGCACATCCAGCGCGATGCCAAACTCGACCACCAGCGGCATCCCTTGCGTGGCACTGGTCGCAGCAAAAAAAAGACTGTTTTCCAGCGATAAAAAAGCGACCACCTGGGTCACCGCCTTGCGCCGCGTCAGCATCATCAGTAAGGACAACAACACGGAGGCTAATGCGATACCGATCAGTCCGCGTGTAATTCCCTCGGCCAGTTGCGCAATCGGTGCAGCGAGATTGAAGGCGAAAATAACCAGGCCGATGCCAACCAGCATCGTGGCGGGAATATTGATCAGGGGTTCCACATCCCACCTGATTTTAAGCTTGCGGACCAGGCGGTGCAACAGCCAGGGCAGCAGCAGCACCTTCAGAACCAGCGTGAGCCCTGCCGAATAGTACAGATGGTGCTGGTGCGTCGAATAGGCCACCACGAATGTGCTCAGCGCCAGAATACCGCCCTGCCAGGCAAACAGGTTGATCAGAGACAAAATGCGGCGCTGCGAGAGCATCGCAAATACCACCAGCAGCAGCAATGAAGCGAGCAGATTAACGAATTGCAGGATGAACGGAATCTGCATCACGCCCCCAGCAGAAAATGAATCAGCAAACCGAGCACGGCCAGCAGAAAAGCGGTACCTAAAAATTCAGGCGCCCGGAAGATGCGCATCTTGGCCATCATCGCTTCGAGCAGGGCGAGCCCTGCCCCTGCCAGACAAAGCTTGCCCAGCAGCAAACCGATGGCCAGCGGCAGTGCAACCCAGTTTCCCGCCTGCACGATGCCGTAGGGCACAAACAGCGCGATGCCGATACTGATATAGGCAAACAGTTTCAGGCTGCTGGCCCACTCGATCAGCGCCAGATGACGAGCAGAATATTCAAGTATCATCGCTTCATGGATCATGGTCAGTTCAAGGTGCGTAGCGGGATTATCCACCGGAATACGCGCATTTTCTGCAAGCAGTATCATCACAAAAGCAACGCTGGCAAAGGCTAAGCTTGGGTACAAAATAAACGCGTGATGGGCGAAGGTCGCAACGATGTGCGTCAGTTGCGTCGTCTGACTGATCAGGGATGCGGTAAACAGCACCATCAGCAATGCGGGCTCGGCCAGAAATGACACCAGCATCTCGCGCCTGGCCCCCATGCTGCCGAAAGACGTGCCGATATCCATGGCGGCTAAAGCGATAAACATGCGCGCGAGCGCAAATACGCCAACCAAAGCGATCACGTCGGCCGCGCGGGAAAAGGGCAGATCTACCGCGAAGATGGGAATGATGGCAGCGGCCAGCCACATGCAGCCGAATACGATGTAGGGCGTGATGCGAAACAGCCAGGAAGCATTATCCGCAATCACCGCATCCTTGCGAAAGAGCTTGTTCAGTACGCGGTAAGGTTGCAGCACGCCGGCGCCGGTACGGTTTTGCAGCCAGGCCTGGCACTGACTGACCCAGCCTGTCAGCAAAGGCGCAGCCAGCACCACCACCAGTAACTGGGTCAGCTGAAAAAGGATCGCCAGCATTTGTTCAGGATTTTTCATTACACAAACACCAGCAGCACAACTAACGTGACAAACGTATAGGCCAGATACAGATGTATACGGCCGTGCTGCAACAAGGACACCCAGGATGAGAGTTTTTCAGTCACCTTTTTAAGCGGCAGATACAGCAGATACCAGATTTTGTCTTCGCTCATGCCATGATATTTCGGATGAATATCGAACGGTGTGGGCAAATCATTTTCAATTTTGAAAAACGGTTCAAAGATGCGCCTGATGGGTTGACCGAATCCTTCGGCCGTATCCTGCATCCGCGCAGTCTGGGCAGGAAATCCGCAGTCCCACGCAGGCCCTCGCCGGGTTCGTCCGTGATACAGACGGCGTACCATCAGCACGGTCAGCAGCGTCACACCGGCCACCGCGATCAGAAAATACAGCGGGCCATAGCTTGCCCGGTGCGTATCGACCGGCGCCAGAAACATCCAGTTAGCGGTTGCATTGCCCAGATGCACACCCAGCAGCATCTGCGATACCGCATCGATCTGATGCACGACAAAGACAGGTGCGAGCCCCAGCGCGATGCAGCCTGACGCCAGCCAGACCATACCGGCGCGCTCCCAGCGCCCCGCCTCATGCGCGTGATGAGGGGAGCGGCGCTGCCCCAGAAAGATCACGCCATAGAACTTCACCATCACATACGCTGACAGGGCAGCCGACAGCGCGACAGCCGCCGCAGCGACCGGCACCAGCATATTCACATAACTGTTGGGCAGCCCCGGCGAGAGCAAAAAAGCTTGCAGCAGCAGCCATTCCGAGACGAATCCATTCAGAGGCGGCATGCCTGCTATCGCCAGTACGCCGATCAACATCAGTACCGACACCCACGGCATGGCATGAATTAATCCGCCTAACTGGCCCATATTGCGCTCGCCTGTGGCGTGCAAAATCGAACCGGTGCCGATAAACAGCAAACTTTTGAAAAAAGCGTGATTGATGCTGTGATACAAGCTCGCGGTGAGCGATAAAGCCGCCAGCGTATCCTTGCCATAGACGTGAAAAATCAGTGTCAGGCCGATGCCGACCAGCAGCAGCCCGATATTTTCTATCGATGAATAAGCCAGCAGCCGCTTCATGTCACCCTGCACGGCCGCGAACATCACGCCAAACACCGCCGTAAGCAGCCCTGCTGCCAGTACCAGCACCCCCCACCACCAGACTTGCGTGCCCAGCAGATCAAACGTGACACGTAAAAGTCCGTAGATGGCCATTTTGAGCATCACGCCACTCATCAGCGCTGAAACGGGTGAGGGTGCAGCAGGATGCGCTTCAGGCAGCCAGACATGCATGGGCAACATCCCTGCCTTAGCACCAAAACCGAACAAGGCAAGCAAAAACGCAATCGATGACCAGTAGGAGGACAAATGCACGCTGCGCATCGCATCGAACGTGTACGCGCTGATGCCAAGTCCAGCCTGCATCACGCCGAAACTAAGTAAAATGGCCATCGCACCCACATGCGCGATCAGCAGATACAAAAAACCTGCGCGGCGAATATCGGGAATGGCGTGATCGGTTGTGACCAGAAAATAGGAAGACAGCGCCATCGTCTCCCAGGCAACCATAAAGACATAGGCATCGTCAGCGAGCAAAACCAGCGCCATACTGGCCAGAAAAAGATGATACTCCAGACACAGCAAACCCAGCACCGGCGTCTGTTTGAAATAACCGGCGGCGTACAACGACACGCCGGCGGATGCACCACCTAGCAGGATCAGGAAGAACGAGGAAAGCGCATCGAGACGCAGATGGAACGGCAGATCGGGTAAACCCAGCGGCAACACGGCGATATCGGGTGTTGCGCCCAGCGCCCATAGTCCGGTTGCGGCGAGCAGCAGTGAAACACAGGTACTGAACGGAAAAAGAATGCGGCAAATCAGGTACGACGAGCGCTGAAAGACCAGCCCGAGCAAACTCAGGACTATCCACAACAAAATAACGCCGCTCACCACATCGATCGGCAATATACTCAACACGTCCATCCCAATTCCTAAGAAGGTGCGATTCTACTCCTCCGGGCTCCTGTGCGCTGTGAGTATGTTCAGATCACGCTCAAAACGCACTGCGACTTTCCCAGCGGAGGATGGACACAGGGTCTTGCCCGCGAATTGTCCAATCAGCTTAATGTCCGCGCTTACTGCGGTAAATAAACACGGAACGCCCGCCATACACGCCGAAAGTCGCACGCCCGACAGCACGCACAGGCAGATAGTCAGGCGCACTGGTAAAAACATCCACACTGCCGTGATTGCCTGCACCCGGTGCTGACAGGCTAATCTGACCAATACCATGGCCTATCGTCGGGGGGGTGGCCGTTGTCCTGCCTGCACTGAGATTAAGCTGATAATTTCCCAGCCCGATCGCCAGCGTCGAAATACTGTCATCCGCACTGGTCACAAAGGAGGTGCCGTCCCAGTATTCAATTACAACCGGCAATGACAGCGGCAGCAATTCGGAACCGTAGCCGCTGGAAATTCTGCTGCGCCCGTAGCGAAACGCGGTCGTCCCGATCAGGGCATGGTCATTCCCCGCCGCCGCATCCGCGTCCAGATCATAACAGGCGGCGACTGACGTATTGTTGCAGCCGGTGCCCACCGCATCGACCGCTGCGCCATCGGCATCGAGCGGCGCAATGCCGATGTTGACCGCGCTGTAAACACCGTCTGCATTTGTACCGCGACTCAGCATGAACGGCACCGTGACCTCAGCCTGCGCTTGCGACCCTGACCCGCCGGGCTGCGCAAAACAGGGCGTCGTCGCACAACCCACCAGCGGCATGCCCGCATTGCTGATGCGCGAAGTCAGATAGGCCGGTGTTGCTGCAGTATCAATCGCAGCCAGATTCAGACTGATCAAAACCGACGGATCGAGCCTGGCGTAATTATTCGCCGCATTGCTGCTGCCCAGATAATTTTGCGACGGCACATTATTCAGGCTCACCGGCACCAGCGTGAACGACGCATCGATCTGCTCGCCCATATAGGTGTAAGCAGGACAAGGCGTAATGCCATCCGAGATCAGCACCCCGGCACTGCACAGATCGCTGCGGTTTTCCAGCAGCGGATTCTGCAGCGAAAATTTACCCAGCGTAAAGCGCCCGATATTACCCGAGGGGGTGCCCGTCACCTCTCCTGCCCCCATGTAATTTCCATCCGCAATATGCGGGGTGAGCGTGATCACCCCCACTTCATCCCAGGCGAAATTCACCCCGGTGGCAACCCCATCGGTAAAGGTACCGAACAGCGGAATATTCGTACTGCCAGTGGAATCACAGGTGAGGGCATTATTGCTGTCCGCGCAATTAATCAAAGGCGTATTGCCACCCGCAGGCGATACCAGCGTGGCCAGCAGCGCCACCTGTTCCGGCAGCACCGCATGACCGAAATTGGGTGTGGCCGCCCCCTGCGAATTGACCGCCGTCACCGTGGCGGAAAACGCTTCGCCGGATTTGACAAAACCCGAACCCGTCGCATTGGAGGCGCCCGGATTGGCAAAACCATCACGGGTGCGTTTGATATTTGAGAGCACAAAACCCGCCGGTTTCACGACGAAGGCATTGCTCTCGCTCAGCATGCCGGATGAACTGTAGCGAAAATACAGCGTAATGTCGCCGACATCCGGGTAGTTCAGTTTAAACGGCGCCAGCGAATTTGAGTTGAAATTCAGCGACACCGGTTTATAGGTCGTAACGGTCGCCGGATCAGTTCCGGCAGGCACACCGGTTTGCAGCGCCGTGGCAGTACCTGTGCTGGTATTGGTGATGGTCACCACCGGACTCTGACAGGTGGTCGGGTTAATGCACTCGAACGCCATGTCCACGCTTTTGACGACATTGTTAAAGGCATTATTGCAACTGGCACTGGTCGCTTTCAGATAATAGGTCGTGGAGGTCGTGCCGGCGATCTGCATCATGCTGCTTACCGCCACCCCGGACGCATCGGTCACGGTAAAACCGCCTCCGGCAAACGCGATGGTATTGGCCAGTTCACTCGCTGGCGTCTTCGCCGTCAGCGACGCGCCGGTGGTATTGTCGGCCACGCCAATCGTGACCGTGCCCGTGCTGGTGTGCATCAAACCCAGCGTCGCGCGCGTCTCGCCGGATGCATAGGTGTATGTAGCCTGCCCGTCATTCGCCGTGCCGTTCGCAAGCGTGCCCGCCCCGCCCACCAGACTCCAGTCGCCCTTGCCGCTCGAGGTCGACAGGCGGATGACGCCCCCGCCGCCTGTCGGCGCGGCATGGCTCGAGGTATGCGGGGCGACCGTGACATTCGACAGTGCACAGGTCGAACCGGCATTGGAGGCGGAAACAACCACGTGATCCGTGCTGGTTGCCGCGTAATCGACCCTGACCTGAATATAATCAACCGACACCGTGCGATTGGTGGTGGAAGTGGTGCTGGTATTCTTCGCCGAGAAGGCCACACCGAAAGTCGACAGCTTGAGGTCGGTATCCGTCCAGCTCGATCCCCACAGGCTGGTCATGCCGCCGTGCATCTCGGCCACATCGGAAGTGGTGTAACTGGTGGTGGTCGCCGCGTTGAAGGCGGTGCTGATGCTGCCCGCCTTGATCAGATACACATAGGCATCGCGTATCGTGCCGCCGTTGGTTTTGCGGGTCACATACACGGTGATGCCGCTGATCGCAGCGCCGGCCGGCAGGGCTGCAAAATTAAAACCCGTGCATTTGAGATAGTTGGTGATGATGCTGCCCCTGACCGATCCCTGTGTTGCGTAGCTCGTGTCGCTGGCGGTCGCATTCCCCGGATTGTTCCAAGCCACCGTACCCACCCCCGTCTGATTGACGCAGGAAGTCGGACTGGACGTCACCGACCCCGCCCCCGCCTTGAGCACACAGGGATTGCTGCCCAGCACGGTAAAGCCGTGCGGACAGGTCACACCGGTTCCGGCCAGGTTGTAATAGGTATTACCCGCTGGCACAATCGGCGTCGCAGGCGAGGTATAGGTGACGGTATTGCCTGTCGCCGAGGCGGTCAGCACCCCCACGGTGGAGACCGCCGTCACGGTCAGACTCGAGTTCGCACCCTGCGTCCAGCCGTTGCTGCTGGCATTCTGTTTGATGTAATTGAGGCTGACACTGCCGCTGTTGGTGACTTTCGAGCTCGAACCGCTATAACTGGCTGCCGATACGCCGGCGTTGATGGCACCGGTGGTGCTGATCACGGTGCTGTTGGCATATAAACGCAAAAAAGTTGTCGAAGATGCGGCCACACTGGAATTGATCGTGCCGTTGATCGTCAGCACCGAACCGGAGACCGTCGACCCGCCCGCATTGCGCCCGGCATAAATGCGCGAACTGCCTGAAAAATTGAGGATCGCCCCCGCTGCGATTTGCGGCGCCGAACCCGAGGTGTAAAGCCTGAAACCGGCGTAGCTGCCGTTGCCTGCAATCACCGAGGCATTGCCGGTTACATCCAGCATGCCCGAATTCGTCGTGGTCACCGTTCCGTTGTTGGTCAGGCTGCCAGTGACGGTCAGGGTATTGCCGTTGGTATCCGACAGCGTGGCGCCCGTGTTGACGGTCAGATTTATTACCGGAATCGAATTTGCCAGGGTAACCGTGTTGGGCGAAGCGATGATCGCCGTATCCGTCGTACCGGGTATGCTCACCACCGGCGTTCCGGTGCAGGTCCAGGTAGCCGTGCTGCTCCATGAACCCGTAGCACGGCTGGTACAGGTCGCAGCCTGGCCTGCAACAGGCAGCAATACGCCCCACAGGATCACCAGACAGAAAAATTTATTCATTATTTATCCCGAACGCCCCAGGGTATGCATCTAATAACGAAATAATACCTGCAAGCGATTAACTGTACATCACTTTCACGTTTTCCGGCTGCAAAATCACGCGCAACGCCTGCAGTAACTCCTCGGCGAGCGTCACCTGCCAGGATACGCCCAGCTGCAACTGACATCGGGCAAACTGATTGCTGTAATTGATCAGCACACCGCACTCGCCCTCACTCCAGGGTTTGAGTATCTCTTTGATTTTTTCGGCGCTCAGCCCCTCATGGCAATTGAGCATCAGCTGCCTGGCAAAACGCGATCTGGCCTGTGCAAAATTAAACAGCTCTTCGCCGCTGACTCGCACATTGCCGGAATATTCATCCAGACTGGCCTTACCCTCAACCACCAGCAACTCATCTTCCACGATCCACTGGCGGCTTTTTTCGTATTCTTCGTTAAAGACCGTCATTTCAATCTGCGCACTGCCGTCGTCCAGCGTGATCACCGCCATACGCCCGCGACGCGTCTGCTGCAGCCGCACCCCGGATACGATACCGGCCAGTCTCACCGGCACCCCGCGCCTCGGGACATAACCGCCGTTACTGCTGTTCCCGCCGCCTTTGCCGACAAACGCCGGATTAAGATCACGCAGTTTTACTTTAACAAAGTTTTCCAGCTCGGCTTCATACTCCTGAAAAGGATGCCCGCCCAGATAAATCCCCAGACTGGTTTTTTCATGCGCCAGCTGTTCCCGCAACGTCCAGCGCGGCACATCCAGTTTTTGCTCAATCAGCACCGCATCCGCATCATCCTCACCGAACAGACTGTTCTGATTGATCGCTCTGGCCTGCTGATCTGCACAGGCGAGCGCGGCATCGACACTGGCCATCTGCGCTGCACGATGATCGCTGATCGAATCAAATGCACCTGCACGAATCAGCGTTTCGATAGTACGCCGGTTGACCGCACGCTTGTCTACGCGGCGGCAAAAATCGAACAAATCCTTGAACGGACCGGCTGCGCGCGCCTTGACGATACTGGCAATCGCAGCCTCCCCGGTTCCCTTGATCGCGCCCAGACCATAGCGTATGGTTTTTTCATCAATGGGCGCGAACGCATAGCCCGAGCTGTTCACATCGGGCAGCAAAACGACAATGCCCTGCTGCAACGTATCTGCATAAAAAGTGCGGACTTTTTCGGTGTTATCCAGGTCGCCCGACAACGTCGCCGCCATGAACGCAGCTGGATGATGCGCCTTCAGATACGCTGTCTGATAGGCCAGCAGCGCGTAGGCCGCCGAGTGCGATTTGTTAAAGCCGTAACCTGCAAACATTTCCATCAAGTCGAACAGCCGGGTGGCCAGATCCTTATCGACCTCGCGCCCCACTGCACCGGCCACAAAAATGTCGCGCTGGCGCGCCATCTCCACAGGATCCTTTTTACCCATCGCCCGGCGCAGCATATCCGCGCCGCCCAGGGTGTAGCCGCCGATGATCTGCGAGATCTGCATCACCTGCTCCTGATACACGATCACGCCATAGGTAGGTTTGAGCGACACTTCCAGATCGGGATGAAAATAATCCGCCGTCGCACGGCCGTGCTTGCGGTTGATAAAATCATCCACCATGCCCGACTCCAGCGGCCCCGGGCGAAACAGGGCGACCAGCGCCACGATGTCTTCAAAAGTATCCGGCTGCAGTCGCTTGATCAGATCCTTCATGCCGCGCGATTCGAGCTGGAACACGGCCGTGGTATTGCATTTTTTCAGCAATTCGTAGCTGGGCCTGTCGTCCAGCGGAATCGACTCCAGCGTAAACGGCGCCGTCCCGCCCGCAAGCCTCGCAACATGGCGCATCGCCCAGTCAATGATGGTCAGCGTACGCAGGCCCAGAAAGTCGAACTTCACCAGACCTATGGCCTCAACATCGTCCTTGTCGTACTGACTCACCACAGATGCGCCGCCGTCTGCACAATACAGCGGGCAAAAATCGGTCAGTTTGCCCGGTGCGATCACCACGCCACCGGCATGCATCCCGACGTTGCGCGTCAGATCCTCCAGACGCATCGCCAGTTCGAGCAATTCGGGCACGCCCTCCTCACTCTCGGCAATCGCGTTGATCTCCGGCTCCATTTCACGCGCTTTTTGCAAGGAAACGGGTTTAACGCCTTCGAGCGGAATCGCTTTCGACAGACGGTCGCACAAGCCATACGGAAATTCCATCACCCGTCCGACATCGCGGATCACAGCCTTAGACGCCATCGTGCCGAAGGTGGCAATCTGCGACACACAGGCAGCGCCATACTTCTGCTTGACATAGTCGATGACCAGTTCGCGCCCGTCCTGACAGAAATCCACGTCAAAGTCGGGCATGGAGACGCGTTCAGGATTCAGAAAGCGTTCGAACAGCAACTCATAGCGCAGCGGATCAAGATCCGTGATGAGCAGACAGTACGCCACCAGCGAACCCGCACCCGAGCCCCGGCCAGGCCCCACCGGTACGCCGTTTGGAAATGCCTCAGTGCGATACGCCTTTGCCCAGCGGATAAAATCCGCAACGATCAGAAAGTATCCGGGGAAGCCCATCTTGATGATGGTATTGATTTCAAACAGCAGCCGATCATGATACTGGGGGAATTTAGCCGCACGCTCGGCTTCATCGGGATACAGCAAGGCCATCCGCTGTGCCAGTCCGCGCTCTGACTCACTGAGCAGAAAATCATCCAGACTGACGCCGTTCGGCGTCGGAAAATCAGGCAACTGCGGTTTACCCAGCACTAAAGTCAGATTGCAGCGGCGCGCAATCTCAACGCTGTTTTGCAAGGCTTCGGGAAAATCCGCGAACAATTCGTTCATTTCCGCCTGAGTCTTAAAATACTGTTGCGGCGTAAACGCCTTTTCGCGACGCTTGTCATTGAGCACATAGCCTTCGGCAATGCACACCCTTGCTTCATGCGCCTTGAAATCCGTCGTCGCCAGAAACTGCACGGGATGAGTCGCCACAACCGGCAAATCAAGCTCAGCGGCCAGCAGCGTGGCCGTCTGAACATAAGTTTCTTCGTCAGGATAACCTGCGCGCTGAATTTCGATGTAATACCGGTTCGCGAATAAATCAGCCCATCCGCTTGCAAACTGACGCGCCAGTTCTGCATTTCCGGACATCAGCGCACATCCCGCATCCCCCAGATGCGCGCCGGACAAGGCGATCAGCCCCTCCGTTCCTTCCTCGGCAAACCACTCGCGGCGCAATTCAGCGCGTTCGCGATACTGATTGGTCAGATAGGCGCGCGATAATAAACGGCAAATGCGCAGATAACCTTCAACCGACTGGCAGAGCAGCAACAGGCGGTAAGGTTTATCGCGATCGGCCATATTGCTGATGAATACATCAACCCCTGCGACCGGCTTGATGCCTTTACCGCGCGATTTTTTGTAAAACTTCACCAGGCTGGAAAAGTTTGACAGATCCGTGACTGCAAGCGCAGGCATGCCATCGGCTTTGGCCGCCTCTACGGCCTCCTCGATGCGAACCATCCCATCCGTGATGGAATATTCGCTGTGCAGACGGAGATGAACAAAGGCTGGTGACGACATGAGCGTGGACAAATGAGTTTACAGCGGCAATTTTACCACTTCAGATTTTTTCGCGTATCCCCAATCGTCCCGACATTTAAGATATCGCCAACACGCTCCGGTAAGCGTACTATCCATCCTGTACACTTCACTATAACCTGATAAATTCAATGGTTATTAAACTAAACTGCGTTTGCAGGAATCAGCATGTTTTTAACCCGCTCAGCAATCTTGCGAACTTATTTATATAGCGCGAACCGTTTTTTTACGGCCTGGCTGCTGTTTATCATGGTGAGCGGGCCGGCCCTTGCCGTGCCACCCGATATGCAGTCCACACTGATCGTGGGCAGCGAACAAGACTACCCGCCTTTCGCAACCGGCAAGACCGATCAGACAGCCGGCGGTTTTACCGTCGACCTGTGGCGCGCCGTCGCAAGCGAGGACGGCCTGAACTATCGCATTCGCGTACTGCCTTTTCACCAGCTGCTCGATGAATTCAAACAAGGCAAGATCGATGTCCTGATCAATCTGGCCCAATCGAATGAACGCCATCAGTTCGCCGACTTTACGGTTCCTCATGTTATCGTGCACGGTGCGATCTTTGTACGAAAAGGCGAAACAGCCATTCAGTCCGAAGCGGATCTGGCCGGAAAATCCATTATTGTGCTGAACGCCGATCTGGCGCATGACTATGCCGTATCAAAAGGATGGGGCACGCAACTGGTGCTGGTTGATACCGCAGCCAAAGGGCTGCGCCTGCTAGCGTCGGGTAAATACGACGCCATGCTGCTGTCAAAACTCGCCGGCATGCAGACACTTCAATCTCTGGGCATACAAAATATTGTGGCGCTCAAGACGCCCGCCGGTTTTTCGCAGAAGTTTTCATTTGCCGTGCATCAGGGGCAATCGATTTTATTAGCTAAAATCAATGAAGGGCTGGCACTCACCAAATCAAACGGCACATATGATGCCTTGTACGAAAAATGGTTTGGTGTCTATGAAACAAAGGAGACAGGCCTTAGCGGTACGCTGATCTACCTCTTGCCGGTTATTCTGATATTGGCCGGCATCGCCGGGTTTTTCTACTTTCAGCGCCAGACTGAACGCAAAACGGCGGAAAAAAAATACCGGGATCTTTATGACCACGCACCCGACATGTTCATGTCTGTCGAAGCCAAGACATTCACCATCATCAATTGCAATCAAACCTTGCTGGATACAACCGGCTATACAAAAGCGGCATTGATCGGTCGCCCCGTGTTTGAGCTTTATCACCCTGACAGCATCAATCTGGCAAAATCCGCCTACCAGCATTTGTTTGCCACCAGCGAAATTCACGGCAAGGAACTTCAGTTACAGTGTAAAGACGGCCGTAAAATTGAGGTCAGTCTGAACGCGACTGCCGTATGCAATAAACAAGGAAAAATACTGCACAGCCGCTCCTCCTTGCGCGATATTACCGGACGAAAACTGGCCGAAACTAAGCTCAACACGCTGTATACCGCAGTCGAACAAAGTCCGGTATCCGTTGTCATTGCTGATATCGATGCGATCATCGAATATGTCAATCCGCGTTTTTCTGAAATTACAGGCTACAGCAAAGATGAAGCCATCGGACAAAATCCGCGCATCTTGCAGTCCGGACTGACGCCGCCTGACACGTATCTGGAATTATGGAACAAGGTTACCCGCGGAGAAATCTGGCACGGCGAGTTAATCAACAAACGCAAGAACGGGGAGATTTATTCTGAAGAAGCGCATATCTCACCGGTCAAAAACACAGCGGGCGCGCTGACCCATTTTGTGGCTGTCAAAGTCGACATTACCCGACGCAAGCAAGACGAAGCCGCCCTCAAACTCAGTGAGGAGCGTTTCCGGTTCATGCTGGAAAACAGTCCGATCGCGGTGCGCATCACCAATAAGGAAAGTTCGCGCGTGATCTTTTCAAACCAGCGCTACGCAGAACTGATCGAAATGGAAAGTGCAAAAGTTCATGGCATCAACCCGAAAAAATACTATGCACACCCGCAGGATTATGAGGATGTCATCGATCAGATCGGCCGGGGGGAACGCGTCACAGACAAGCTGATTGAACTGGCAATCCCCAATCACCAGACCCCGACCAAGTGGGTGCTGGCGTCTTATTTACAACTTGAATACCAAAACGAACCTGCGGTACTGGGCTGGTTCTACGATATTACCGACCGGAAAACACTGGAAGAAAAAATCCAGCATCTGGCGCACTATGATCCGCTCACGGATCTGCCGAACCGGACCCTGTTTACCGATCGCCTGCAACGGGCACTGACTACAGCACGCAGGGACATGACGCATCTGGCGCTGATGTTCATCGATCTGGATAAGTTTAAACCCATCAATGACAGGCATGGTCATACCATGGGTGATCAAGTGCTAAAGGAAGTTGCGCTGCGCATCAAGGCCTGCCTGCGCGAATCCGACACAGTCGCGCGCATTGGAGGAGACGAATTTGTCGTGCTGCTGCCCTCCCTTGAATCAGAACTCGATGCGCTGAATGTCGCAGAAAAAATCCGCCATGTACTCAATCAGCCGATCCGGCAGGCGGGTCATACGCTATCTATTTCTTCCAGCACCGGTATCGCGATCTACCCTGAACACGGCACAGATGAAAAGCAACTCATCAAAAATGCGGATACGGCTATGTATTACGCAAAAGAGGCCGGACGCGACAATGTAAAACTATACCAACCGGACGAAAATTAACGCTTAGTGCGCAGACTGGCTAAGAATTGAAAACTGAAAACCGCGCGCCTGTTAACATGCTGCTCACATCATAATTGCTATGCCCCACACGCTCTCCCCGCAACGCGAACGCTATCTGCTGCTGACACTGGCGGGCATGCAGTTTTCCCACATCCTCGACTTCATGATCATGATGCCGCTGGGTCCGATTTTGATGCGCGAATTTGCCATCAGCACACATGAGTTCGGCTTTTTAGTCGCATCCTACAGTTTCAGCGCGGCATGCTCGGGCCTGCTGGCCGCGACTTTTGTGGATAAATTCGAACGCAAGCGCCTGTTGCTGGTCATGTTCGCGCTGTTCGGACTGGCAACCTTAGCCTGCGGGCTGTCACCCAGCTACGCTACGCTGCTGGTCGCACGCGGCCTGGCCGGTGCGTTCGGCGGGATAATGGGCGCGATGGTACAAACCCTGGTCGGCGACCTGATCCCGTTCGAGCGCCGCGCCACTGCCAGCGGTATCATTTCGACGTCTTTTTCGCTCTCCACGGTAGCTGGCGTGCCGCTGTCGCTATGGCTGGCCAACCATTTTCAGTGGCGCGCGCCTTTCATTCTGATCGCGGCCAGTACCGCCGTGTTCATCCTCATCGCAATGCGCCACCTGCCCGAAGTGCGTCACCACCTGAGCGCTGAAAAACGTGCCCATCATTTCTCGGCAATGTTCGAGGTGTTAGCAGATCCCAACCATCTGCGCGCCCTGCTGTTCACCATGCTGATCCTGTTCTCAGGCTTCACCGTGATTCCCTACATCACGGTCTATGCGGTGGCAAACGTCGGTATCTCAATGCACGACATCCCCTACATCTACCTGTTCGGTGGCGCAGCCACACTGTTCACTTCACGCCAAATCGGCCGCTGGGCGGATACCCGGGGCAAGGTGCGCATCTACCGGCTGATCGCCATCCTCTCCACCATCCCGCTGTTCGCCATCACGCAGGTCGGCACCGCGCCGCTGTGGGTCTGGCTGATCTGCACCACCTTGTTCTTCGTGCTGGTGTCAGGACGCTTCATCCCCGCGATGGCGATCATTACCTCGGCTGCCAGGCCAAAACTGCGCGGGACGTTCATGTCGCTTAACTCAGCCACACAGCAACTGGCCAGCGGCCTGGCGGCGACACTGGCGGGTTTCATCACCACGCAAAGCGCAACGGGGCAACTGATCGGGTATGACAAAGTCGGCTATGTCGCGATTGTTGCAAATCTGCTGGCGATCGCATTTGTCGCGCGCATCGTGATGCACGATCAGAAAGCAGCGGCAAAATGAGAATAAATCGGGAATAAAAAGGACTGGAGCGGGTGAAGGGGATCGAACCCTCGTATGCAGCTTGGGAAGCTGCCGTTCTACCATTGAACTACACCCGCGTGGTAGCATCGCATTTTAGCGTAACTGAAGGACAAATTCAAAGTGATTACTGTCTTTGTAAACGGCGCAGCGCGCCAACTGAACGATAATTGCAACATTGCAGCACTGATTGAGGAGCTGGGCTACACGGGACGCCGCATCGCGCTGGAGAAAAACGGCGACATTGTGCCGCGCAGCCGGTATGCCGAACACGCGTTAAATGACGGCGACAAGCTTGAAATCGTCGTCGCAGTCGGTGGCGGCTGAAATATCAGAAACAAAAGTATATGTACAATCAAAAGGACAACAACATGAACGACCCGCTCATCATCGCAGGAAAAAGCTACTCATCCCGACTTCTGGTCGGCACCGGAAAATACAAGGATTTCACCGAAACACGCGACGCACTTGATGCCAGTGGCGCCGAAATTGTCACGGTTGCCATCCGACGCACCAATCTCGGCCAGAACCCGAATGAGCCTTCGTTGCTCGATGCCGTGCCGATGTCCAAATATACCTACCTGCCCAACACCGCCGGCTGCTATACCGCCGACGATGCAGTGCGCACGCTGCGTCTGGCGCGCGAACTGCTGGACGGACATAGTCTGGTCAAACTCGAAGTACTGGGCGATCCGCAGTCGCTGTACCCCAACGTGATTGAAACCATTGCAGCCGCTAAAATTCTGGTCGCTGAAGGGTTTCAGATCATGGTCTATACCTCGGACGATCCGATTATCGCCAAACAACTCGAAGACATCGGCTGTGTTGCCATCATGCCGTTAGCCTCGCTGATCGGTTCGGGCATGGGAATTCTGAACCCGTGGAATCTGCAACTGATTATGGATAAAGTCAGCGTGCCGGTGATCGTCGATGCCGGCGTGGGTACCGCGTCGGACGCAGCGATTGCGATGGAGCTGGGTTGCGCAGGGGTATTGATGAATACCGCGATTGCCGGTGCAAGGAACCCGGTGCTGATGGCCTCTGCAATGAAAAAAGCCACCGAAGCGGGACGCGAAGCCTATCTGGCAGGTCGCATGCCAAAAAAACTCTACAGCGCCAGCCCAAGTTCGCCTGCGGCCGGGATCATCGCACCGGTACATGGCTCATGACAGAAGACATAAAAAAACGTCACATCCGCAGCTATGTATTGAGACAGGGAAGAGTCACAGTCGCACAACAGCGCGCCGTCGACACATTGCAACCTGTTTACGGCATCCCCTATCAGGCCATTCCTCTGAATCTTGAACAGACTTTTGGCCGCACGGCGCCGAAGATCCTTGAAATCGGCTTTGGCATGGGCGACAGCACAGCCCTCATCGCACAGGCGAATCCCGAAAATGACTACCTTTGCCTTGAAGTGCACACCCCGGGCGTGGGAAATTTGTTCAAGGTAATGGGCGAACAGCAAATCACCAACATTCGCATCATTCAGCACGATGCGGTGGAAGTGCTGCGCGATATGATCGGCGATGCCACGCTGGACGGCGTACATATCTTCTTCCCCGACCCCTGGCACAAGGCGCGCCACAACAAGCGCCGCCTGATTCAGGCACCGTTCATCGAGAAACTGATGCACAAGTTAAAACCGGGCGGCTACATCCACGTCGCGACCGACTGGCAGGATTACGCCGAACAGGTACTGGCCGTGCTAAGTGCAGAGCCGTTACTGAAAAACACCGCAGCCGACTACGCCCCGCGCCCGGACTACCGGCCTCTGACCAAATTCGAAAAGCGCGGCCTCAATCTGGGGCATGGCGTATGGGATCTGGTATTCCGCAGGAAATAACAACCGTAGGCTGGGGTGAGGAACAAACCCCAGCTCGTTATGAAGGGAATCACGCGAGCCCTATTCCAGCCTGCCGGACTGACCGGCAGCTTTTGGGTTCGTCGTTCAAGCGGGCGATGTTCAACAAACGAGACAAAGCTGTTATAGAAATTTTGACTTGTGACAGTCTGCTATGAGACTGGAAGCAGACTATCTTCCGAACCAAGCATCAAGGTAATTAGGTGTGCATCGGCTTGTCGGCGTGGTTCCACAAAATATGACTGGCCCGTATCAGCTTGCAGCAAATTTTTCCGCCTTGCTCAATGTGCGCCAGCTAACAGATATTTTTTAAAGATTGCCAGATCATCCGTACTCCCACTTACAGTAAGGATAGACCATGAACAGCAAACTCGCGACTACCTGTTTTATTATCGGCACCTTGCTGGCCCCAGTTGCGGCATATGACCGAACCCTATTATTAGCTCACTGAAGAATACCTGATTTTGGTTTTTTATTCCCAGCGTTAAGAAGAGGTATAACTCCGTGGAAAAACGCTTCGAATATTTCGCTCAACTTACCATCATGTTTATTCTAGTGGCAGGTTGCTTCCTGGTTTTGAGACCGTTTCTGGCCGCGATGATGCTCGCCGCCGTGGTGTGTATCTCGACCTGGCCTCTTTATCTTTGGTTATTGAGGATAATAAAAGGCAGACAAAACGTAGCTGCACTCACCATGACGCTGTCGCTGGCACTTATGATTATCCTGCCGCTAGCACTGGCGACATACAGCCTATCCGATAACGTTACCGCCTTTTACAATGGGATCAAACAGATCCTCGATACCGGCCCCATAGAACCTCCGGCTTGGCTTGGGAAGATACCCATAGTAGGTATATCACTCGATGAATATTGGCACTTGATTGCCACCAACCGGGAAGAAATGCTTGCTCTGGCGAAACGTTTGCTGGAACCCACAAGGAATTTGCTGCTTGCGGGCGGAATCCTGCTTGGACAAGGGGTCATGCAAATGAGTCTGGCTGCCTTCGTCTGTTTCTTCTTCTATCGCGATGGCGTGGCGTTGATGCGTTTTCTCAACATAGCGATGGATCGAGTGGTTGGAGCCTATGCGGCGAATGTTCTCAGCATCATCAATAACACCGTGCGGGGTGTCATGTACGGGCTATTGGGCACTGGTCTGGCACAGGGTTTCGTAGCCACAATCGGTTTCGCCATCGCAGGTGTGCCGGCAGCATTACTGCTCGGCGTAGCTACTTTTCTGTTTTCACTTATTCCCGTCGGGCCACCCCTGATATGGGGCAGCGCGGCCATCTGGCTGTTCTATCAGGGCAACGTGGGATGGGGAGTTTTCATGCTGTTGTGGGGGGTGGGCTTGATCAGCAGCGTGGATAACGTGGTTAAACCACTACTTATCAGTCACAGCAGCAACATGCCGTTTATCCTGATACTGTTCGGTGTGATGGGAGGTGTGCTCACCTTCGGCTTCGTCGGCGTTTTCATCGGGCCGACGTTGCTTGCAGTTGGATTCAGCCTGATACAGGAGTGGACATCTCAAGATAGCGTAAACTGAAAATGGCCGGGGGGTCATTCCAGGGTTTTGATGAGTTTTCCAGCAAAATTTCGACTTTATTTTCAGTGAAATTGTGATTTTATGCCACCCTTGGCAGACAAAAATTTTGGCAAGTCTCAGTGATTGTTCGATTCATTCAACTGCGAATCACGGCCTCTGGCACTTTGCAGATGACTAGGTTCTCAGTTTAATCGTGCTGCGAATTTCCGCAATGGAATTCATAGCCGCCCGCTGCGAGTATCTGCTTTATTTCCTGAAACTTCAGCGTTGATTATACGCGCTGTCATGCCTTAGCGACTTCGCTGCAATTCTTCGGCCTGCAGCGGCGAATTCGGATACCGGGAATATGGCTCTCAATCCCGGGGCTGCGGCTCTCAGTTCCGGGATTGCCGCGCTCGCTCGCGGGATTACCACCCTTGGCGCTGGGGCTGGGACACTTGGGGTTGGGTCGGCCAGCCTTAGGATCGGGACGGCCGCCCTCGGTGCTGGGGCTGGGACCCTTGGGATCGGGACGGCTACCCTGAGCCCCGGGGCTGCCCCCCTCAGTAGACAGCTGACACTGTCGGCCCCATGCCTGACACTCCCGGCCCCACGCCTGACACTCCCGGCCCCAAGCCCGGTACTCCCAGCCCCAAGCCTGGTACTCCCAGTCCCCTGCCTGACACTATCAGTCCCCTGCCTGAGACTTCCGGCCCCAAGCCTGACACTCTCAGTCCCACGCCTGGGACTTCGATTCCGGGTGCCGGGACTCTGAATTTGGGGGCTGGGACACTGAATCTGGGGGATGGTATCTGGTGTTCAGGCGAAATGACAAGACTGCCGGTACAAACCCCAGCCTGCAGAACTACCGGACTTCATTGGTTGTTTATACCTGCGCACGTTGAACACCATCCACAGCCCCTGTGCGCTGCCAAAGAAAGTCACAGACAGGCGGCGGGGTTAGGCGAGCACTGTTCGAGTCCCGAGCGGCGCAGACGCGAGGTCGAGTTGCGCAGCCCCGTCTGTTTGTGACTATCGAGGGAACCCCGCAGGGGCGGGAAACCGGGGTGGACTTTTCTTTGGTTACTTTCTTTTGTCCACGCAAAAGAAAGTAACTTGCCGCCGGGCAACCCCCGGCAAACTTTCAAGCGTGAATACAATGTTGTCATTGGTATTAAAAATAGAGCGTGGTCTGTCTGAAGCCGGGGGGGGGACTTACCCCAGCCTGCCGGACCGACAATTTCCCGCCGCGGCACCCTTCAGGCTAACTGGATGATCTGGTTGAGCCGCTCGCACACCTGTATGAAAAAGGCATCATCCAGTCTTGCCAGCGGATGGGGGGTCGCTGCGCGCAGACGCCAGTCGAACGACTTGGGCTGGTGGCACAGCACATAACTGGCTTTACCGGCTTTGCGCCCCTTGGCATTTCCAGCCACAACGGCAAAAGGGTTGTCCGCATTGTATTCGGCGGTCGTCATGGGCAGGCCGATAACCAGCGAGGTTTTATCATTGAAGGCGCGCGGGGACAGCACCAGAAAGGGATGAACATCGCGCATTTCACACCCGACCTGAGGGTTGCAATCGATCCAGATGATTTCCTGACGATCAGGCACCCAGGCGGCTTTTACCATTTTTCGGCACCCACGCTCGCAGATGTCTGCATCGCTTCGCCGCCATGCCGTTCCGGATCAAAAGCGGCTAAGCGCTGTTCCAGCGTCAGCGGTATGTCCTGCACGGGCGCAATGGTGATCAGGCCTTCTGAAACCGAGATGCGGACGCGCTGGTGAACGTGCAGATGCGCTTCGCGGGCAATCGCGGCGGGCAGACGCACGCCCAGATTGTTTCCCCATTGTTTTAAATCCAGCATTACTTCAGTCATGTCCACTCTCCCGCGCCATGTTTATACGGAAGTATAAACATCGGCATTCATTAAAGCAATGGGCGTTATCTTTATAACAAGTACCATCCATTTCGTGCGGCAAGCGCCCTCGTTATCTTAAGCGTGCGCGCGGACTGTTCAAACAAATCGGGGTATGTGCCCAACGCCCCTGTAAACAGGTGTTACAGGTATTGAGCGATGAACCACTGCTTACGAACACCGCCGCCGACTACGCCCCGCGCCCGGACTACCGGCCTCTGACCAAGTTCGAGAAGCGCGGTCTCAATCTGGGACATGGCGTGTGGGATCTGGTATTCCGACGAATATAGAAAAAAGCCGGGGAATGACCCCGGCTTAACTATGCCGTGCTGATTCGACTTACTCTCTAGCCTTGTCCGTCATCGTCGCGACAACTAAACCAATAACTGCAGCGATTCCGATAACGATTAATATAGTGGTCAATATGCTCATTCAGGTCTCCTCCAGATTGGCTGATAAAAAGGTCAATGTTTGACCGGATGAAAATTTACCATATTTATTATCCGGAAATCAAGAACAGGAGCCGGCAATTCTGACTGAAAAAATCAACTATTAAACAAGGGATAAGGAAGAAAACGCCGTCAGTTTCTAATGTGTATCCGCCAGAAATAGCTCCAGCAGATCATTCAAAAATCGCTGCCCCTGCTGTGTGGGCGCGATGCGGGTGATGTCGCGCTGCAGCAATCCGAGTTTTTCGGCCATCAGCAGTTCGCGCTGAATCGCGACGAGCGACAGGCTGGTGCGCTCGTTGAACAAGACACTGTCGAAACCTTCATTCAGGCGCAACGCGTTCATCATGAACTCGAACGGCAGCTCATCGCGCGAAACGTCATTTTCAGTCTGAATCGGCGCGCCCAGCGCGACCTGCTGCATGTAAGCCTGCGGCTGTTTGTAGCGCGCCTGTCGAATAATTTTATCGGGAAAACTGATCTTGCTGTGCGCACCGGCACCGATCCCCAGATAATCGCCGAACTTCCAGTAATTGAGATTGTGCCTTGAGCGCCGATCAGGCTGCGCAAATGCTGAAGTTTCATAGTGCCGATAGCCGTTCGCCGCCAGCAAGGCTTCGATACCCTGCTGCATATCGGCGCTCGCATCATCGCCTGGCAGGGACGGGGGATTGCGATAAAACAATGTGTTCGGCTCCAGTGTCAGATGGTAGGCTGACAGGTGCTGCGGTTTATATTCCAGCGCGGTCAGCACATCCTGCAGCGACTGATCCAGCGACTGATCAGGCAGTCCATACATTAGATCCAGATTGATGTTGTCGAAATGCCTTTGTGCAATTTCAATTGCCGCGCGAGCCTCATCGGCAGAATGAATGCGCCCCAGCGCCTTCAAGTGAGCATCGTTGAAACTCTGTATCCCCATGGACAAACGGTTCACACCCGCATCCCTGAAAGCGGCGAATTTATCGGCTTCCACCGTACCGGGATTGGCTTCCAGCGTAATTTCCGCATCTCCCGCCAGAGGCAGCAACATACGCACCTGACGCAGGATTTCCTCAACGCCTGCGCCTGACAGCAGGCTGGGCGTGCCGCCGCCGAAGAATACCGTATAGACTTTTCGCCCCCAAATTTGCGGCAGCGCCATTTCCAGATCGCGTGTCAGCGCGGCGATGTATTGCTGCTCAAGACCTGCTGCGATTCCGCCCGCGCCCTTCAAGGGGGCCGCCCCCCCTTTTGCCTCATGCGAATTAAAATCGCAATACGGGCACTTTTTCACACACCAGGGAATATGAATATAAAGCGAGAGCGGCGGCAAGGCCGTCGTAAAACTGACCGATTTTGATTCCAGGGAAACGGGTTGCTGCAAAATCATGCGATTTTCAGTCGGTGCAACAGCGCCTTCATCGCCTGACCGCGATGGCTGATGGCGTGTTTTTCATCATGCGTCAGTTCGGAACACATTTTATTCAATTCAGGCAGCCAGAACATCGGGTCATAACCAAAACCGCCCTCACCCCGTTCCTGAAGGGCAATCTCGCCGTGCCACTCACCCTCACAGATAATCGGCTGAGGATCATCTGCATGACGCACGAGCACCAGCACACAGTAGTAATGTGCACGACGATCCGTCACGCCCTGCATATCGCGCAGCAGCTTTTTGTTATTGCGCTGATCTGATTTCGGGTTATCCCCCGCGAAACGTGCGGAATAGACGCCCGGCGCACCATTCAAAAATTCGACGCAGATACCGGAGTCGTCCGCCAGCGCAGGCAAGCCGCTCTCGCGACTGACATGGCGCGCCTTGGCCAGCGCATTCTCGATGAACGTCACATGAGGCTCTTTTGCTTCGGAAATACCGAGTTGTGACTGAGTCACGACTTCAATGCCGATGGGCGCCAGCATGTGAGCAAATTCACGCAGTTTTCCTGCATTATTGGAAGCGATGACGAGTTTCTGCATGATCTTACTCAGCCAGTGCGGCCTGCTGCATCACGATCAGATCGGCAATACCGTTATGCGCCAACTCCAGCAACTGGTCCATCTCAGCACGACTAAAGGCGTGACCTTCCGCTGTCCCCTGTACTTCGACAAAATGGCCGCTGCCCAGCATCACGACATTCATATCGGTGTCACATTCGGAGTCTTCCAGATAGTCCAGATCCAGCACCGGTGTACCCTGATAGATGCCGACCGAAATCGCGGCGATGGAATCCTTAATCGGATTATCCTGCACCAGACCTTTAGCCATCAATCCGCTGACCGCATCCTGCAGAGCGACAAAACCGCCGGTGATACTGGCGGTACGCGTACCCCCATCGGCCTGTATCACATCGCAGTCGATTTGAATGGTGCGCTCGCCCAGTTTTTTCAGATCCACCACCGCGCGCAGACTGCGTCCGATCAGCCGCTGAATTTCCTGAGTACGTCCGGATTGCTTGCCTTTGGCCGCTTCGCGCTGCATCCGGCTTCCCGTTGAACGCGGCAACATACCGTACTCGGCTGTTACCCATCCTTCACCGCTGCCTTTTTTGTGAGGCGGCACGCGCTCTTCCACACTCGCGGTACAGATAACTTTGGTGTCACCGCATTCGATCAGCACCGAGCCTTCGGCGTGTTTGGTGTAGTGACGGGTAATGCGAATTTCACGCAACTGATTTTTTTGTCTTTGACTTGGGCGCATGGGTACGAGTTAAGTGATGGATGATAAGTGGTAACTTCAAACTGAAAAGTTATGGAATTTCAAGAATGTGGCTGATAGTAACATCTGTATCGTGGGTCGTTTCGGCGTTACCCCAACGCATCAGCAAACCGGTCGCATTGTCAGCCTTGCCGTTTTCGAGCGCCAGTGCGCGAACGATCAACTTATCCAGCGCCCCCTCAACCGGACTGCCGGAGAGCGCATCCACCAGTTCCTTGTCGACAAAAGGGCCACTCAAACCGTCGCTGCACAGGAACACCAGATCGCCGGATTGCAGCTCAACCGGATGCGCGAGTTCGATCTCGAACATATCTTCAGCGCCACCCAGACAGTTGGTAATCTGATTTCGCCTGGGGTGAGTACGCGCTTCCTCTTCATCGATGACACCACATGACAACCACATCTGCACCATAGAATGATCCAGCGTTTTAGCGTACACGAAACCGTTTCGAATCAGGTACAAACGCGAATCTCCCGCGTGCCCCCAGTATAGTTTCCCGTTCTGAATCAACGCGGCAACACAGGTGGTACCCGGGAAAGCGCGATCGTTGGGCAGCGGCATCGCCATGATACGTTGATGCGCCTTCGTCATGGTGTCAGACAAAAAAACCAACGGATCATCTATATCTTTTGTGCGGGAAAATTCCTCAACGAAGGTATCCATAGTAAAACCGGCAGCCACCTCACCATGAAAATGCCCACCCATTCCGTCGGCCAACACCAGAAGCAAATCGTCATTATGGTACGCGAAAGCAACCCGATCCTGGTTGAATTTGCGATTGCCAATGTGACTGGCCTGATGGATAGAGAATTTCATAGTTCGCAATCGTAATATAATGTTCGCTTGGCGCACAGCTTTTTATTTGCGCCCCCAATAATGAAAGCACAGACCATGATTTTAAGCATGACCGGATACGCCAATACCAGCGCGGAGTTGGCGACAGGATCACTCTCGCTTGAACTGCGTGCCGTCAATCACCGCTACCTTGAGATTCAATTGCGCATGCCCGATGAATTGCGCAATTTTGAAGGCGCATTGCGCGAGTTGATCAGTTCAGTGCTGCGACGCGGCAAGGTAGAATGCCGGATTAACTATGCAGCACGTGAAATTCAGGGGGCCACAACACTCAATCGTGAGCTGCTTTTGCAGCTGTCCAACTGGAACCATGAAGTACAAACCGCCATGCCGGATGCGAAGAGTCTGAGCGTTGCCGATGTCCTGCGCTGGAATGGCATACTCACGACTCCCACGGCCTCCGCTGATGAATTGCGCGCGACATTGACCGGACTGATGCAAACAGCGCTACAAGAGTTTTCCGCCTCTCGCGCCCGCGAAGGTGAAAAACTAAAAGACTTTCTGATACTGCGCCTGGAAAAAATTGAAGCTCTGCGCACAGAAGTCACACCTCATGTCCCCGCTGCGATTGCAGCTTATGAAGCACGCCTGATCACCCGGCTGCGCGACGCGATGCAAAATGCAGAAGATGAACGCATACGACAGGAAATAACGCTATTTGCCAGCAAGATCGACGTAGATGAAGAGCTATCCCGATTAGGCAGCCACTTAACTGAAATGCACCGCATACTCAAACAGGGCGGCGCAGTCGGCAAACGGCTGGATTTTTTGATGCAGGAATTAAACCGCGAAGCCAATACACTCGGTTCAAAATCGGTCGATGCGGAAGTTTCTCGCAGCGCCATGGAAATGAAGATTCTCATTGAACAGATGCGCGAACAGATACAGAATCTGGAATAATTATTAGGAGTTGTTATGTCAGGAAGTTTATTTGTCATCAGCGCACCCTCCGGTGCGGGCAAAACCAGTCTGGTGTATGCCTTACTTGCAACCAACCCGCAGATCGACCTGTCGATTTCTTACACGACCCGTGCGCCGCGCGAAGGTGAAGTAGAGGGAGTCGCCTATCATTTTGTCAGCCGCGAAACCTTTATTGAAATGACAGGGCGCGGCGAGTTCCTTGAGAGCGCGGAAGTTTACGGTAATTTTTACGGCACATCGCAAAAATGGATCGCCCAGGAAAATGCCAAAGATCGCGATGTTTTGCTGGAAATCGACTGGCAGGGCGCGGCGCAGGTGCGAAATATGTTCCCTGACTGCGTGAGCATTTATATCCTGCCCCCTTCTATAGGCGCACTGGAACAGCGTCTGAAAGGGCGCGGCACAGACCACGACGATGTCATTAAACATCGAATGGCGGCCGCTCGCGAAGATGTCGCACATGTGGCCGAATTCGATTATGTTATCATCAACGATGATTTGAACGAGGCGCTCACTGAATTCAACGCGGTCGTACTGACTGCCAGACTACGCTGCGCCAAACAGTTGACACGCCATCAAAGTTTGATTAACCAATTACAAAACCCGGAGTAAATTATGGCCCGTATTACCGTTGAAGAATGTTTAGCACATATCCCGAATCGCTTTGAAATGACGCTGGCAGCCGCTTTCCGCGCGCGTCAGATTGCTAATGGCGCAGCACAACTGGTACCTGAAAGTCGCGACAAGCCGACCGTTGTTGCACTGCGCGAAATAAGCAAAGGTAAAGTCGGCGTTGAGATCCTCAACCGTGGCCAGGCTTAACCCGGTCTGAGCTAACCTGAACCCGGCAAAAATGGCTGACGCAGAATTTCTGATCGAAGAGGTCTCTGATTACCTGAAACCACAGGATGTCGATCACATTCGTGCGGCCATCGAATTCAGCCGTATTGCCCACCAGGGTCAGACACGTCAGTCCGGCGATGCGTACGTCACGCATCCGATTGCCGTGGCGCGTATTCTGACCCCCTTGCACCTCGATGCTCAATCCATCATCGCCGCCCTGCTGCATGATGTGGTTGAAGACACCGAAATCACCTCAGAACAAATAGCTGAAAAATTCGGCAAACCTGTCGCCGAACTCGTAGACGGATTAAGCAAGCTCGAGCGCATTCATTTTGAGACCCGTGAAGATGCACAAGCGGAAAATTTCCGCAAAATGCTGCTGGCCATGGCACGCGATGTGCGCGTCATTTTGATCAAACTGGCTGATCGTCTGCACAACATGCGTACGCTCGATTCAATGGCGCCTGACAAGTGCGAACGCATCGCGCGTGAAACCATGGAAATTTACGCGCCAATCGCCAACCGGCTCGGACTCAACGAAATATATATCGAACTCCAGGATCTGAGTTTCAAACACCTGCACCCGAACCGCTATTCCGTGCTGTCAAAAGCGCTCAAAGTTGCGCGTGGCAATCGCCGTGAAGTCGTTGGAAAGATACTGGATGCAATCCGGCAACAGCTTGAAAAGAATCATATTCAAGCCGAGGTCACCGGACGCGAAAAAAATATCTACAGCATTTACAAGAAAATGCAGAAGAAATCGCTGGCTTTTTCCGAAGTGCTGGACATCTATGGATTCCGCGTACTGGTTGAAGACACCCCTTCCTGTTATCTGGCACTGGGCGCGCTGCATGCCCTGTATAAACCGATACCCGGAAAAATAAAAGACTACATTGCCATCCCGAAGTCCAATGGTTATCAGTCGTTGCACAGCACGTTGTTTGGCCCGTTTGGCACACCGATTGAAATCCAGATTCGCACCAGTGAAATGCACAGAATTGCGGATGCCGGTGTTGCATCCCACTGGCTGTATAAAAACGGGCATTCAACCATTAACGAACTGCACAAGAAAACGCATCAGTGGCTGCAGGAACTGCTGGAGAGCCTCAACGACAGCAGCACCTCGGCTGAATTCATGGAACACCTGAAAGTGGATCTGTTTCCCGATGCGGTATACGTGTTCACCCCCAAGGGCAAGATACTGTCGCTGCCCCGCGGAGCAACAGCTGTGGACTTCGCCTATAGCGTACATACCGACATCGGTGATCGCTGCATTGCCGTCAAAATAAACCACGAACTGGTACCGTTGCGCACCGAATTACGCAATGGCGATCGCGTAGAAATTATCACCGCGCCTCATGCAAAACCCAATCCGGCGTGGCTGACTTATGTCACCACCAATAAGGCGCGCAGTCATATCCGCCATTTCTTTAAAACGATGCAGTCGGGCGAATCCGCCCTGCTCGGCGAACGCCTGCTGGGTCAGGCATTGCATGCGCTGGGACTTAAACAAACTGAATTGACCGATAACTGCTGGAACAAACTACTCAAGGATACCGGTGTAAAAACACGTCAGGAAATTCTGGCCGATATCGGACTGGGCCGCCGTCTCAATATGGTGGTTGCGCGGCAACTGGCCTGCAATGAGGAGAACGTGGCCGGAGAGCCCGTCGCCAACCCCGTTATCACCATTCAGGGCACCGAAGGCATGGCGGTACAGTTTGCAAACTGCTGCAGGCCTATTCCAGGCGACCCGATCATCGGGGTAATCAAAAGCGGACAGGGCCTGATTGTGCACACACACGACTGCCCCGTGCTGCGCAAAAGTCAGAGCGGGCAATGGCTCGATGTTGTGTGGGACAAGAACATCACCCGCACCTTCGCGGTTAATCTGAAACTGCTGGTTGCAAACCAACGCGGCGTACTGGCAAAGATTGCAGCAGCGATCTCAGAGTCGGACTCCGACATTGAAAATGTCAGCTTCGCCAACGAAGGTGAATACACCGCGCTGCACTTCACACTGGAGGTCAACAATCGCCAGCACCTTGCAACCATCATGCGCAGCATGCGCATGATCCCCGAAGTAATCAGAATATTCAGATTACAAAACGCGGGATAGTTTCGCTGGCAGCCTGCTAGACGTGATTATCTATGTATTCAGACAGATAGCATTATGTCTGAATGCAGCATAGAGTCTCCACGCATTCCCGTTTAAACAGACACATTTCAGGTACCCCCCGATGCAATTCAGCCTGACACTGGAGGGGCTATCCGTGAAATTCCTGCTGACACTATTTTTTATATCGCTATGCAATCCGCTCTTTGCAGAAATTGACCGCGCAAGATTCGTTTCCGGAAGTCACTCTCTGACAGTGGAAACGCTCAAAGATAACCTGATCCACTTCGAATATTCTGCAACGCCTGATGTTGTGTCGCCGCTGTACACCTCGCCGATGATCTACAAGACCGATTATCCGGGTCCGTCCGCCTACACGCAGACGGGCAACACCATCGAAACGAGCGATGTCAAGCTGACAGTAGACGCGCAGAGCCTGTGCGTTTCACTTTCCTACAAAATTAAACTGCTGACGACAATATGCCCGCAGGATCTTGATAAAAACTGGAAAGGGCTGGGCATCACAAAAGGCATGACGACCAACGTCTATGGTCTGGGGCAACAATTCAAGGTATTGGGTTCGGCGGATGGCGACTGGCTGCGGCACAAGGTGCGCGAGGCGCAACCGGCAGGCCAGGCACAGGCGCATGGTAACGGCTTCATGCCGTTCGGGCAGGCCGGGATGGTGGGCAATGTACAGTTTCCGGTGATGTATGCGCTGGGCAATCCCAGCTATGCACTGCTGCTCGACAATGTCTACAGGCAGCGCTGGGATTTCAGCAATGACCCGTGGCAGGTGCGCATGTGGGGCGACCAGATCCGATTTTATGTGATGACGGGAGCGGATATGCCCGCCTTGCGCCGCGACTACATGGAACTGGTGGGCACCCCGCCCGTGCCGCCCAGAAAGGCGTTCGGCCTGTGGGTTTCCGAGTTCGGCTACAGGAACTGGGCTCAGATAGCGGCACTGAAAAACGGTTTGCGACAGGCACACTTCCCGCTGGATGGCTTCGTGCTCGATCTGCAATGGTTCGGCGGGGTGATCCCGAACAGCCCGGACAGCTCGATGGGAAAACTCGACTGGGATCTTCAAAACTTTCCAGACCCGAAAGCGCATATCAGCGCGCTGGCACGTGACAACATCGGTCTTGTAGCCATCGAAGAGTCATACGTAAGCCGCAACACGGACACTTTTGCACAGATGAACGGCGGACTTTTTGCCTATGCGCGCACCAACAACCAGTGCAATCCTGGCGCACAACAACCTGTGATACTCAACGACTGGTTCGGCAAAGCTGCGATGATAGACTGGTCAAATCCGGCAGCAGGCCAGTGGATACAGAACAACCGGCGGCAACCCTACCTGATCAGCAACGGTATCACCGCACACTGGACCGATCTGGGCGAGCCCGAAAAATACGACGGCAACGCCTGTTATCACGGCGTCGAGAGCGGGAAGAACACCCACGGCGACATCCACAATCTGTATGCCTTCCTGTGGAACAAGTCGATCTACGACGGGTACCGGAGCACCGACAGGCGCCCTTTTATCGTCAGTCGTTCGGGTGCGCCTGGCTCTGACAGGTTCGGCGTTGCGATGTGGTCGGGAGACATCGGCTCCAACCTCGATCTTCTGGCGACGCACCTGAATTCGCAGATGCACATGTCGTTTTCCGGCGTCGACTATTACGGCTCGGACATCGGCGGTTTCCGCCGCGAAGGGATGCCCTACAACGCCAATCACGCGGGCAACCTGCAGTACCAGAGCGAACTCTATACGCAGTGGTTTGCCAGCGGCGCCTGGTTCGATGTACCGGTGCGCCCGCATACCGACAACAGCTTCCAGAAATCGCTGCGCTACGAGACTGCCCCCGACCGGGTGGGCGACGTGCAGTCCAATCTTGCCAACATCCGCCAGCGCTACGAGCTGATCCCCTATTACTATTCGCTGGCCTACCGCGCCTATCTTGCGGGCGAACCTGTGGTGCCGCCGCTGGTTTACTACTATCAGGACGACAGGGAAGTGCGGCAGATGGGCCATGAAAAGCTGATCGGGCACGATCTATTAGTCGGCGTGGTGGCAAGACACGGCGAATATATGCGTGACATCTACCTGCCACGCGGCCGCTGGATCAATTATCACACCCGCGACAGTTTCGACGGGCAACAATGGATAAGCGGCTTTCCGACCTATATCGACGGCATCTTCAGGTTGCCCGCCTTTGCCCGGGCCGGCGCCATCCTCCCGATGATGCAGGTGGATGAACACACAAAAGATGCATTCGGCCACGGCAATGCACAAAATGATCTGGTGGTGAATATCTATGCCGACGCCGATCCGACCCGGTTCACGCTGTATGAAGATGACGGCACGACCGCAACCTACGGCACTGACACAAGACCCGTTTACCTGACCCGAACCACTGCCATTTCTCAGCAGCAGACGGGGAACACGGTCACGGTCACCATCGACAAGGCGGCAGGCAGCTATCCGGGCGCCGGGATGCTACGCGACAATATCGTGCGACTGGTCGTCATGAGCGCGCACGCCACCGGCGTAAAACTCGACGGCACACCCCTGCCGCAGCAGGCTGACGCTGCTTTTACCCACGCGGGCTGGTATAACGCGGGACGCAATCTGGTGCTGATCAAATCCGGCCCGCGCGACGTCGCGAGCCAAAAGACCTTCAGCGTGACGCTGCAAGCCGTCACCGCCACCGCCACCGCAAATCTGGTCTGCGACAACGGCTGGACCGTGCCGGGCGAGGCGGTTTATGCGGTCGGCAATCAGGCCGCGCTTGGCAACTGGGATTTAACAAAGGCCGTCCGGCTCAATCCCAGCGTCTATTTCGAATACATCTACCACCCGCCGCCGAATCATAACGGCCCCGGACCTTCCACACCCAAATGGACAGGCGTCGTGCAGAGACTGCCCGGACAGGCATTCGTCCAGTGGAAGTGCGTCAAGAAACTGGCATCAGGGCAATGGCTGTGGCAGCCGGGTGCCAACAACACTCTGGTAACCCCGGCATCCGGGTTTGCAGGCACGAGCGCAGGGAGTTTCTAGACGCAACGACCCGAAGAGATGCGATATGCCTATTGTTCATAAGAATGAGCAGCCGATAAAGATAAATCCATCTTCCGGCACAGATGAACCGAGCCAACAAGAGCGTCAGACATGACAGAAAACAGACCCGAACGCTGGTCACAGCATGTCACCCGCTGGTCGCAGCGTGTCACCGATACCAGCAACGCGCTGGATCTTGAGCGCGGGGTGTTCACGCATGAAGATCCGCGTCAGATCGCACTGTCGCTGAAGCACTCGGCCGAACAAAGCCGGCGGCGCAAGGCGAATCCGTTCCGTTCGGCGATGTCCATGCTGACCTTTTACATCAATCGTGCCGGCCGGCATCTGCCCGAACTGCAACGTGCACGCCTTGAAGCCGCCAAGGACGAGCTTCGGGCGCTTTACGGCAAGCCGGTTCGTCTCCCCCGATGGGAGCATTTTCCCCACGAAGCCGATGTCGGCGTGGGCGCAACTCTGGCGCATGCATTCGAACAGGCGGCCACAGCGATGACGGCGGCGATCACCGACCCTGCGACTGTGAAGCCTGAGGCAGTGATATGGATTTCCTGCGATGCGCCGGACGCCGAGTTGCTGCTGGTCGACTGGCTCAATGCATTGATTTACGAGATGGCGACGCGCAGCATGCTGTTTTGCCGCTTTGACGTGCAGCTGCAAGGCCATCACCTCACCGCACAGGTATGGGGAGAAACCATCGAAGTTGCACGCCACCACCCGGCAACCGAAGTCAAAGGCGCCACCTGTACGGAACTGAAGGTTGCGCGGCAGACCGACGGCAGCTGGCTCGCGCAGTGCGTGGTGGACGTGTAAGCAACGGAGGATATATCGTGGAACTCACCCTGTTTGAGCGAAAATCCGAATTTGAATGGCACATCCGCCCGTTCGGCGCGATGCGCGTACCCGGCGTGATTTTCGCCAGCGAAGCGCTGATGCGCGATATGGATGCAAAGGTGTATGAACAGGTCTGCAACGTGGCGAAGCTGCCCGGCATCGTCAATGCCTCCTTCGCGATGCCGGATGCGCACTGGGGATACGGCTTCCCCATAGGCGGGGTGGCTGCCTTCGATGCCGGCGGGGTGATCTCAGCCGGCGGCGTGGGTTTCGATATTTCCTGCGGCGTGCGCACCCTGCACACTGGACTCACGGATATCGATGCGGTCAAACTGAAGCTCGCCGACAGCCTGTTCCATGCCATCCCGGCGGGCTTGGGCAGCACCGGCACCCTCCGCCTCGATCAGGCCGAGATGAATGCAATGCTGACAGGCGGCGCACGCTGGGCGGTGGCGCGCGGTTTCGGCACGGCGGCCGATTTGCAGCGCATCGAAGAGGGCGGCTGCATGCAGGGAGCCGATCCTTCACAGGTATCCGAACAGGCCAAAAAGCGCCAGCGCGACGAGATGGGCACCTTAGGCTCCGGCAATCATTATCTTGAGATTCAGCAGGTCACCGATGTGTATGCGAAAGACACCGCGGCTGCATTCGGGCTCAAGACAGGCGATATTCTGGTGAGCATACATTGCGGTTCGCGCGGGCTGGGCCACCAGATAGGCACGGAGTTTCTCAGACAGATGGTCATCGAAGCGCCGCGGCATGGCCTGGAACTGCCGGATCGCGAGCTGGCCTGTGCGCCGATAGCCTCCCGGCTCGGGCAGGACTATCTCGGCGCGATGCGCGCGGGCATCAACTGCGCGCTGGCCAACCGCCAGATCCTCACCCATCTCACCCGCAAGGTGTTCGCAAAAATACTGCCGCAAGCACATCTGCCGCTGCTGTATGACGTATCTCACAACACCTGCAAGGTCGAGGAGCACAAGGTGGACGGGCTGACGACAAGCCTCCACGTGCACCGCAAGGGCGCGACGCGCGCCTTCGGCCCCGGCCACCCAGACCTGCCCCCCGAGCTGCGCGGTGCAGGCCAGCCGGTGCTGATCGGCGGCAGCATGGGCACCGCATCCTACATTCTGGGCGTGACCGAACAGGGCATGAAGCTGGCCTTCGGTTCCGCCTGCCACGGCGCGGGGCGCGCGATGAGCCGCCATCAGGCCCTCAAAAATTGGCGCGGTAGCAAGGTGATCGATGATCTTGCAGGGCGCGGCATCCTGATACGCAGCCCGTCGTTTCGCGGCGTGGCGGAAGAAGCGCCGGGCGCCTACAAGGATGTCAGTTCGGTGGTGGATTCGGCCGATCAGGCAGGCCTTGCGCGCAAGGTGGCGCGGCTGGTGCCGCTGATCTGCATCAAGGGCTGAGCTGCCCCGTGTTCATCCGGCGCATCCGGATTACCTATGCATTTTGGCATATTTCCCCAGATCCGAAGCTCGGCTAGAGTGGACCTGAACGAACGACACGCCACGATCAATTCACCGAACCTTATTGCCATTTATCGATCCAGAGGCCGCACCGGAGCTCAAAAATGCTTGATAAACTCAATCAATACAAGGAACTGATCGCGATTATCGTATTTTTTCTCGGCGGATTTTTCTGGCTTCAGAGCGAGTTCCCGAACAAGAACGACCTGAAGAGCGAACTTGGCTCCATCCGATGCCAGCTGGACCAGTACATGAAACTGACCCAGCTGCAGATACTCAGCCAGGATCAGGAAAAACAACTCGTCACATTAAAGACGCAGCTCAGCAACTCCGGGCAGGAAGCAAACGGCAACAACACACAGCTCCTCTCACCCGCGATGAGAATCGAACTCGATCAACTGAAACAGGATTTCACATCGACTCGCGAGCAACTCCGGCAGACGACAGTTGAAATGGCGAAGATTCGCCAGGAACTCCAGCGCGGCATATGCGTAAAGGCGGAATTATGAACAGGCTCATCCTCTGCACCCTGCTGCTATTTTCCTGCTCAGTCCATGGCGTCGCTCTGGGCGACCTGATCAAGCAGAATGTCCAGCGCTCGACCCAGACCTTTGACGACACGTCCGCCTACGTCCGGCAGCCGGTCACTCCCGCCCAGATGTGGGTACATATACGCAACGACGGGCAAAAAAAACTGGCCGACGAAATCATGGACGTGCTGGGCAGGCAGCAACAGGGGAATATCGAACAAAAACCCGTACAGAGAGTCGACTATGGTCCCCGAAAAAGCCAGTTGCTCTACTTCAAACGGCAGGACCGGAAACAGGCCGAGGAGATATTCGCGACGCTGCGCAGACGAATACCGCAACTCGAACTGAGCGACGCATCGGCAAGATATCAGAACGCCGGCTGGATAAAACCCGGTCACTTCGAGCTGTGGCTCGCGCCTGACCTCAGGGTTCTCCAGCGCCCGTGATCAACGGCAGTCAAACACCCGTCTGCAGGCCACCATACATCTTCAACAGTGCCAGCATCAATGAGGCCTTGTCCAGTGTCTCCTGATACTCTGCGTCACACTGCGAGTCCGCGACCAGGCCGCCGCCTGCCCAGCAGCTAATCTCGCCGTTCGAATAGACCAGCGTGCGTATGACGATGTTGCTGTCCATGTTGCCGTCAAAACCGACATAGCCGATGGCGCCGCAATACACGCCGCGCGGGTCGGGCTCCAGCTGTTCGATGATCTGCATCGCGCGCACTTTCGGCGCACCCGTGATCGAACCGCCCGGAAAACAGCCTTGCAGCACATCCAGCGCATCGCGTCCTTGCGCCAGCTCGCCCTGCACCGTACTGACCAGATGATGGACGTTGGCATAGCTCTCCACCTCGAATAAGCTCGGCACACGCACGGAACCTGGTTTACAGCTCTTGCCCAGATCGTTGCGCAGCAGATCGACGATCATCAGATTCTCGGCTCTGTCCTTGGGGTGGCAAGCCAGCTCTTCTGCCAGTTGCCGGTCGCGCTGCGGATCGCTGTCGCGCGGGCGTGTGCCTTTTATCGGTCTGGTTTCCACCCGGCCATGGTTCACACTGATGAAACGTTCAGGCGAGGCACACAGTATCTGTGCTGACGTCAAATTCAGATACGCCGAATAGGGCGCGGGACTCAGTTTCCTCAGCATGAGGTAGGCACTCAGCGCATCCCCCGTGGCACGGGCCGAAAAGCGCTGCGCCAGATTGACCTGATAGCAGTCGCCCGCCTGCAGATAGCCCTGCACGGCATTGAACGCCCGCGAATATCCTGCCCGGTTGAAATTGCAGCGTATCTCGCCCTGCACACAGAAGGTATCTTCCGGTAATGTGGCAGGTGCCTGCAGACGCCGTAAAACCTGCTCAAGCAAACCGGCCGTTTCAGAGTAGCGCCGGTATGAAACCAGGCGAGCCGTTTTTTCCTGATGATCCAGCACCAGCGCCCAGTCGTAAATGCCGATATTCATGACCGGCAACTGCGCTGCATCGAGGTACGGCAACCGCATTGCGCGGCGCGCCAGATCATAGCCCCAGTAGCCCAGCGCGCCGCCGGCAAACGGCACCTCCGGTACAGGATCAAGCGTTTCGCCCAGTTCGCGGCGGATCAGGGCGAAGGGATCGTCGCACGCGGTCTTTTCATCCCACACCAGTGTGTGGTGCGGCGAGGCCGTCAGAATATCGAAACGCGCCATTCCTGCACTGTCCAGCCAGACTGACCAGGGTAAGTCAGATATCGACGCATAGAAGGCAGCGGCATCGGGCTGATAGGGTAGTTCATGACAATAAAAACTCATTGTGAATTACGGACTGCGGATTGTTGATTGTTAATTGAAGACTGAGGCATGGCGCGCTCCATTTCCTTTTCAGCCGTAATCTTCTGCATCCATTCACGGATCATCGGCAATGCGGCGGTTGCCGCGTCTTCACCAATTTTGATCAGCCGCAACTTGCTGTTCGCATCGATCTCGGTAGTTGCACCAATTTGCGGCCGTATGACGACCTGCGCGGATTCCATGTCATGCGCCAGAATGGATTGGCGCATAATGCGCAGGCTTTGCTTGAGAATATCGATAATATCCTTAAGTTCATGATGATCTTTCGGCTGTTGCGATATATCCACCGCGATGATCAGATCAGCCCCCATTTCCCGCGCCAGCGAAACCGGAACCGGCCTTTTCAGATCCCCGTCCACATATTCCTCGCCGCTGATCAGCACAGGATAAAATATCCCGGGAATGCTGCTGGATGCACGCACCGCCATGCCGGTATTGCCGCGGTTAAATGCCACAGTCTTACCGCTGCTAAGCTGGGTTGCAATTGCGACAAATGGTTTATCCAGCTGTTCAATGGAACGGTTTTTCAGCGCGCGATTGACAAAATCCTGCAGTTGTTCGCCACGGACATACCCGCGCCTTGAAAAATCGTAGTCTTTCAATTGCTCACGATCCATTTCAAGCGCCAGCTTTTCCAGACCTGCACCGCTATACCCGCCGGCATACAGTGCACCGACCACACTGCCCGCACTCGTCCCCAATACGATATCCACGTTGATGTTGTTAGCCTCGAGCACTTTAATCACACCGATATGCGCGAACCCGCGATCACCGCCGCTCCCCAAAGCAAGCGCGACCACGGGCTTTTCGGACTGAAGCGGCGCCATGTATATCGCCTGCGGCGGAACAACGTCCTTATACTGCAGCGGCGGCGTAGCGCACCCCGCCAGCAGCAACAACACGGCTGTTTTAAGTATCAACTGAAGCATCAAATTTTTGTCTTTATTGCAAGTACCGCCTGATTGCGCAAGGTGCGCAACAGGGATAACTGGTGCTGCGACAGATTGAGACTGTCGGCAGCCGGCATGTCAGCATAGATCAATCCGATCGCTTTCCCTTTTATCATCACCGGCAGCAGGATAAAACAGGGCGCATTGATCGTGGATCGGTACCATGAAGGGATTTTGTCGGCAATATTGGGTGCGTTGATATTCTCTATTGCAATATCCAGCCCCTTTTCAAGAGACAGATGAAACACATCAGCCTCAAACGGCAGTGAAAATCGAAATCGGGGTATCAATTTATCCACCCCCGGTCCGAAACCGAATTTTGCCAGCATGGCATTGAGTTTGTTATCTCTGATCATAAACAGGGCACGATTAAATCCAACGCCACGATATATCGTTTCCAGTACCATCTGCAGCACATCGTTGAGAATAAAATCGCTCACCAAAGAGTCCGTCACATCCTGTATGCCCGCGCCCAGCAGCGCATCCGGATTCAGCGTGCGCACGTCGAGCGCATCCGCTTTGACAGCCTGATCAAGCCTGGCAATCTCATCAAACCCGGCTTTACTTTTCACAGGTTCAGGTTCTAAAGGATTTCCGCACCAGCTGCGCAACCGGGTCAATAACGTACTGTTGCCGATACGGATACTCAAAATTCCGGCGCGCTGACTTATTTCACTCACGCCGACATCAATGGCAGCTGACATCTCTCGTTCTGAAACTTTAATGGCACTGTCATAACGCCGGCTTAAACCCGCCAGCGTCTGATGCTTATTGTGCACGGTGCTGAATGCGGCGACCTCGCACAACTCGTGAGCCAGATTGATCGTCACCGTTAAAAAATCAAGGTCTCCGTGAGCAGCCCCCACTTTACCCGCAGGCAGCTTTCGCATTCCGGCAAGCAGTCTCGGCGGAAAATTCCAGCTGCGCGCGACAGCCTGACTCAGTTCCGAATATGAAACACCCAGTACTTTGATGGCCGCCTGAGATTCACTCTCTCCTTGCTCGATAAGCCGGGATATTTCCTGGCTTTCATCAAAGAAATAATAGGTGACCAGCATTCGGCCCAGATTGTGAAACATTGCGCAGACCATTACCTCTTCTGCATCCCGGATATTTCGGCCAACCGATAGCTGCGCGGCCACAATGCCTGTAAAAATGGACTGTATAACTTCATCCTTGAGTTGCAGAGCCTGTGTCTTGTTTTGAAGAAACTCAATCAAGATCAACGACATGGCAATATTTCTAACCGTATCAAAGCCCAGAATAACCACCGCTTTGGATACCGTATTGATGGTGCCGCCAAACTGGCCATACGATGCCGCATTAACCAGTTTCAGCAGTTTGCTGGTCAACGAGAAATCCTGAAGTATCGTGCGCGCCAGTTTATTACTGCTCTCCGACTCTGAAGACACAATCTGGTTGATTTCGGAAATAATATTGGTCAGCGCGGGAAAATCGCTTTTGCTGCTCATGCGGCGCAGCAAAAACTCCAGCGTACTGTGCGCGGTGCCGGGTAATGGCTCATTCGTTTGGCCGAGATGATCCTGCTGACCAAGCGTCATGATAGTTGTGCCTGAATAGCGCACACTTGCTGCAATGTCCGCCCGTCGGCACGGGCATAAACCCCGTCATACAATGCTACGCGATTCGGATGTTTCAGACGGCTTACGATGTGCGACGCTTGCGAATGCGGCCGGCGCAACATCGCACGATCTAGCCTCGGGTCATGCGCCAGATATACCGCGCCCTGACTGCCCTTGCCCAGTTCATTCAGCACTTCAAAACGATCCATTTTTTGCACGGACATAATTAACCAGCATGAATTAAAACTCAAAGCTTACTAAACATCACCTGATCGAAAAGATACAGGTTTTCAGGCTATTCTACACCAGCGCCCCGGCACAGGCACAGCAAGTGACTTCGCTGTATTCCCAATAAAAAAGCGCTCCAAATCAACAGAGCGCTTAAATATGAACGACTTAGCTGTAGTTAATCCCAGCTCAGCGACCCGCCCGTCTGATATTCGGTCACACGCGTTTCGAAGAAGTTTTTTTCTTTCTTCAAGTCGATCATCTCCGACATCCAAGGGAAAGGATTAGTTGCCCCCGGATACAGGATGTCCACGCCGATCTGCTGGCAGCGGCGGTTGGCGATAAAACGCAGATACTCCTTGAACATCGTGGCATTGAGACCCAAAATGCCGCGCGGCATGGTGTCTTCCGCATATGCATATTCAAGCTCTACGCCCTTTTGCATCAACCCGCGTACTTCTTCACGGAATTCGGCTGTCCACAGTCCCGGGTTTTCCATCTTGATCTGGTTGATCAGATCCACGCCGAAATTCAAATGCATGGATTCATCGCGCAGGATGTACTGATATTGCTCAGCCGCACCGGTCATCTTGTTCTGACGACCTAAAGCCAGTATTTGCACGAATCCCACATAGAAGAACAGCCCCTCCATGATGCAGGCAAATACAATCAGACTGCGCAACAGCGCCTGATCCGTCTCATGCGTACCGGTTTTAAATTCAGGATTGGTCAGCACATCGATATAGGGCAGCAAAAACTCATCCTTATTCCGGATGCTGGGCACCTCATGATACATGTTGAAAATCTCGCCCTCATCCAGCCCCAGGCTCTCTACGATGTACTGATAAGCGTGCGTGTGAATTGCTTCTTCAAATGCCTGACGCAGCAGAAACTGACGGCACTCCGGATTGGTGATATGACGATACGAACCCAGCACGATATTGTTCGCAGCCAGACTGTCAGCTGTCGTAAAAAAACCCAGATTGCGCTTGATCAGGCGGCGCTCATCATCGGAGAGCTTATCGCTCTTCCATAATGCGATATCCGCCGTCATGTTCACTTCCTGCGGCATCCAGTGATTAGCACAGGCGGCCAGATATTTTTCCCAGGCCCATTTATATTTGAAAGGAACCAGTTGATTCACATCCGCATTGCAGTTGATGATGCGTTTGTCTTCCACACGGATACGACCACTTGAGGGTGCTGCAGCTTTGGTGTTGATCAGCGCATCCAGTCCAGGTATTGCGGCAGTTTCAATTTCGTCGTCAAATGACAGCATAATTTTTCCTTAAATTAGGAGTGGGCAGGTAATGCGTAATGGACTTTGTCCGCTCAGCCCCGGCCCCATTTCAGACAAGTCTGCAACGCGTCAACGTGGCAGACTTTCTTTTTTTGCTACTGACAGGCTTCGCATTCCGGGTTGTCAATCGAGCAGAATTGCGACGTGCCATCCATCGGCGCATCCGCTGCAACCGCGACCGCATTCAGCGCACCGGCACGACCGGTTGATTTTTCAGCCGACGTCGCCCCCAGCGTACGCAGGTAATAGGTCGTCTTCAGACCCCGAACCCAGGCCAGCTTGTAGGTTTCATCCAGCTTGCGGCCTGACACACCCGCCATGTAGATATTCAAAGATTGCGCCTGATCGATCCACTTCTGACGACGTGATGCAGCTTCAATCAGCCAGCTGGGCTCAACCTCAAAGGCTGTCGCGTAAAGGCTGCGCAAATCAGCCGGGACTCGATCAATTTTGGCCAGACTGCCGTCGAAATATTTCAAATCGGCAATCATCACCTCGTCCCATAATCCCAGGCCCTTCAAATCGGCCACCAGATGATCGTTGATGACAGTGAACTCACCGGACAAATTCGATTTCACAAAGAGGTTCTGATAAGTCGGCTCGATACAGGCTGACACACCGATAATATTGGAAATGGTCGCCGTCGGCGCGATCGCCACACAGTTTGAATTTCTCATGCCATATTGTGCAATGCGGTTGCGCAACACGTCCCACTCCATGCTGACGGACGTATCAACCTCGACATAGCCGCCGCGCTCTTCGCGCAGCAAATCAAGCGTATCTTGCGGCAAAATCCCGCAATCCCACAGACTGCCTTTATAAGAGGCGTAACGACCGCGTTCTTCAGCAAGTTCGGTGGATGCCCAGTAAGCGTAATAACACACCGCCTCCATCGAACGATCGGCGAACTCGACTGCCGCATCAGACGAATATGCCAGACGATTGACATGCAGACAATCCTGAAAGCCCATGATCCCTAAACCGACCGGACGATGTTTCAGATTGGAATTACGCGCCTTGGCGACGGCGTAATAATTGATGTCGATCACGTTGTCCAGCATGCGCATCGCCGTATTGATCGTGCGACGCAATTTTTCATGGTTAATCTGACCGGCAAGATCATGCCCTGCCGGATACAAATGCGCAGGCAGGTTCACCGAACCCAGATTGCACACAGCAATTTCATCTGCGTTGGTATTGAGTGTGATCTCAGTACACAGGTTGGAGCTATGCACCACGCCCACATGCTGCTGCGGTGAACGAATGTTGCAAGGATCCTTGAAGGTGATCCATGGATGGCCGGTTTCAAACAGCATGGTCAGCATTTTGCGCCACAGACTGGCCGCCGGTACGGTCTTGTACAGTTTGATTTTGCCGTTCGCTGCCTGCGCTTCATACTCGGTATAAGCGATTTCGAAATCGATGCCGAACAAATCATGCAAATCGGTTACATCCGATGGTGAAAACAGCGTCCAGTTGCCCCCTTCCATCACGCGCTTCATGAACAGATCGGGAATCCAGTTGGAGGTATTCATGTCGTGCGTACGGCGACGATCGTCCCCGGTATTTTTACGCAGATCAAGAAACTCTTCGATATCCAGATGCCAGGTTTCCAGATACGCGCACACCGCCCCCTTGCGCTTACCACCCTGATTTACCGCCACCGCCGTATCGTTCACCACCTTGAGGAACGGCACCACGCCTTGCGATTCGCCATTGGTGCCTTTGATATGCGCGCCCAATGCACGCACAGGAGTCCAGTCATTTCCCAGACCACCGGCAAATTTGGCTAACAGCGCATTGTCCTTGATCGCATCGTAAATGCCTTCCAGATTATCTTCCACGGTCGACAGATAACAGGACGACAGCTGCGAGCGGCGCGAACCTGAATTAAACAGCGTCGGCGTAGAGCACATGAAATCAAAACTGGACAGCAGACGATAAAACTCGATGGCACGTGCCTCACGGTCAATTTCACTCAACGCCAGCCCCATCGCAACGCGCATGAAAAATATTTGCGGCGCCTCTATCCGCGTACCGCCGATATGCAGGAAGTAACGGTCATACAGTGTCTGCAGCCCTAAATAACCAAACTGCAGGTCGCGTGATGAATCCAGCTCGGCGGCCAGTTTCTGCAGATCAAAAGTCGCCAGCTTTTCATCGAGCAATTCAGCAGCAATGCCACGCTTGATAAATTTCGGAAAATACTCCGCATAGCGTGTTGCCATTTCAGCGGGGACGACGTCTTCGCCCAGCACTTCACTGCAAATGTTGTTTAATAACAGTCGTGCGGTAACAAAGTTATAAGCAGGTTCTTTTTCGATCATGGAACGTGCCGACAGAATCAGGCATTTATGCACTTCATGTACCGGCACACCGTCATACATGTCCTTGAGTGCCGTCTGAATAACCCCGTCCGGATTGACCACGTCACCCAAACCCTCGCAGGCGGATTCCACCAGCACTCTCAGGCGTTCAAGATCAAGCGGTCGCACAACGCCATCCACACCGGTCACGTTGATCTCGTGAACCGGCGCATCGGCCTTGGATTGCGCACGCGAACGGGAATGCTCTTCGCGATACAGAACATAGGAGCGTGCAACATCGTGTTCGCCGGAGCGCATCAGGCCCAGCTCAACCTGATCCTGAATATCCTCAATATGCAGCGTTCCGCCATGCGGTTGACGACGCATCAGTGCAGCCACGACACCTTGTGTTAACAGCTCAACAACTTCCCGCACCCGTGCGGAAGCCTGTCCGCCGCTCACGGCGATAAAAGCCTTGGTCAAGGCAATCGCGATTTTTGCCGGCTCAAATGGCACCACCGATCCGTTACGGCGAATGACCTTGTATTGCTCAAATTGAGCGGCCAAGGCGCTCGTAACAGCAGGAGTAGTTAAACCGCTAGCGGTGTTTGTCATGCGCATATCCCTTCGGGTTGACTATTCTGAAAAATTCTGTGAACCACTATATATAGTATTTTTTTTAGCGGTGAACGCCGATTGTAGTGTTACCAAGGAATTTTGCAAGCAAAAAAATAGCGTAAATATTACACAATCGATTAACCGTGATTAATCAAGCCACTGTATAAAAAACCGGTGAAGTTACCTGAGAGACAATCCGGCAAGGTAGCGCTGCCAGTCGAAAAACGGCCCCGGATCGGTCTTGCGACCGGGTGCAATATGGCTGTGACCCGCAATTCCCTGCACCGGATAGGCTGCGCGCAAGGCCTGCGTCAGCTCGTTTAAAACCATATACTGCTCATCGGTAAACGGCATGTTATCGCTGCCCTCGAGTTCGATGCCGATCGAAAAATCGTTGCAGCGCGACCGCCCCTGCCAGACGGATACACCCGCATGCCAGGCGCGCTGCAAACAGGACACAAACTGAATCAGCTGCCCGCCACGACGAATAAAAAAATGCGATGACACACGGCCTTCCGGTATCGTCCGATAGTACGGATGCGCCTCCCGGTCCAGCGTATTGGTAAACAGACGCATGACGCCGTCACCGCCAAATTCGTCAGGCGGCAGGCTGATATTGTGGATCACCAGCAACTCAATCTCGCCCGCAATTCTCGCATCAAAATTGGGAGAATTCAGATGTTCGCAGCCCTGTAGCCAGCCTGCATCGTCAATCTGCATCATCAGATCCTGCCGGGCTTTTAATACCCAGTCGCTCCATACGGTAGCGCATCGTTCGGAAGGTCAACCCCAGCAATTTGGCAGCTGCCGTGCGATTAAAACCCGTCTGCTGCAAGGCTTCGAGCAGCGCATCTTTTTCCACCCTGTCCAGATAGTCGGGCAGGGGATACTTGTCGCTGAGTTCACCGATATCCGAATCATTGCGCTCGGCAGGCGCAAGACACAGATCCTGCACGGCAATGACCCCATCCGAACACAGCGCCAGCGCACGCTCAATGATATTTTCAAGCTCCCGCACATTGCCCGGAAAATTATAAACTTGCAGCGCATGCAACGCTTCTTCAGAAAATCGGGCCGGTACTCCCTGACGCAGACGATCGAGTGTCTGCTGAGCGATCTGCGGAATATCTTCACGCAACTCCCGAAGTGCAGGCATCTGTATCGGAATGACATTCAGGCGATAGTACAGATCCTGACGAAACAATCCTGACTTGACCCGTTCAGCCAGATCTTTATGCGTCGCGCTGATCAGCCTTACATCAACCGGATCTTCAGATGTCGCGCCGACTTTTCGAACCAGTTTTTCCTGTATCACACGCAGCAGTTTAACTTGCATGGTCAGTGGCAAATCGGCCACCTCATCAAGAAACAGGGTGCCGCCGTTCGCCGCCTGAAAAAAACCGTCGCGATCTTTTTCAGCCCCGGTAAAGGCGCCTTTTTTGTAACCGAAGAACTCGCTTTCCATCAGATTTTCAGGAATCGCACCGCAGTTCACCGCGATCACAGGCTGATTACTCCTCGCCCCGCTTTGCACGATCAGCCTCGCCGCCAGCTCCTTACCGCTACCGGATTCGCCGCTGATATGCACGGGTGCCTGACTACGCGCGACGCGTTCAATCAGATCGCGCACTTTCTGCATGGCCGGCGCATGCCCCAGCAAAAGTTTATCGCCCGATGGTCCCGGCTGCGGCAGACTCAGCGCAGATTTGACCAGCGTGCGCAGTTGTTCAAGGGACAGGGGTTTGGCCAGATAATCGAAGGCACCCGCCTTGAGCACGGTAATCGCATTATCCATGTTGCCGTGCGCCGTAATCACGGCGACAGGCACGTCGAGGTTATTTTGAGTGATATAGTTAACGATTTCCAGACCATTCCCGTCCGGCATGCGCATATCGGTCAGACACAAATCGTAATGATGGGCGGCCAGCTTGGCCAGCGCTTCCTTTACGCAAGACGCCTTGTCAACAACCAGCCCCATTTTAAGCAAGGTCATTTCAAGCAGTTCCAGTATGTCCGGCTCGTCATCCACCAGCAGCACAGACTCACCAGACGCTCTTTCCCGTTTCAATTTATCCATCATGTTCCGGCACCGGTCGTTTACCAAATCGCCTCTCACCAAATGTAATGCGGAAACAGGCGCCTGACTTACGTTCGCCTGAAGGCCCATGATATTCCAGCCAGGCGCCGTTCGCTTCACACAGTTCTCGTGCAATATACAGCCCAAGACCCGTACCCTGGTCTGCTGTGGTAAAAAAGGGTTCGAACAAGCGGGACTGATGTTCTATCGAAATACCCGGCCCGTCATCCTGCACTTCGAGTATCACCCGCCCCCGCTCAATCCCGGCTATCAATACAAGACTGCCCGGCAAATGCTGTCCGAAATGCAGGCCATTGCGGCATAAATTCCAGAGTACCTGACGAAAATGTCCGCGATCGAAAGTAACCTCCCGCCCCGCTTCTGTTCGCAGAACCAGCACACCGGGATCAACGCGTTCAGCCTGATTGAACTCCTCAACCATCACAGGAAGCATCACCGACAAGTCAAACGTTTCTGGATGAGCACGATCACGCCGGTTCAGTTGCATGACATCCTGCACGATCCGGTTGATGCGTTGCGTATTGTCCCGAATCAACTGCAATAAGCGCACCTGTCTGGCATCTCCGGGTTCTTCTTGCAGCAATTGGGTCGCATAGCTGATCGCAGACAACGGATTGCGCACTTCATGTGCCAGGTTTGCTGTCAGACGCCCCAGCGCGGCCAGCTTGATCTGTTGCGCCTCAGCCTGAACATGTTGCATGTCTTCAAGAAAAATAACCGCACCCTGTGCGGCATCACGCTCGACTCCGACAAACCGCAACCTGGCTTGCAAACCGCCATCGAGCTGCAAGGTGGTGCGTTCATTTACCATGCTTTTTTTCCACTGGTCGTACTGCTCATATAACAGCGGAAAACAGGCCGCCAGAGAACTCCCGGACACTTCTTGCGCATGCATCAGACGCGATGCGCTGGGATTCATTTGCACGATACCGTCATGCTCATCCACAACCAGCACGCCATCTTGCATATCGCGCATCACCAGTCGATTCGCTTCGGCCATACCGATCAAATCCCGGCCACGACGTTGTGCCAGCTTCTGGTTGTCAAGCGCATACTTGGCCAGCTTGTGCGCTAAACCTGCCACCGCGAAATAGGACACGCACAACAATCCGACCTGAATATATTGTGCAACGGGCGCATCATCATTCAACACCGACATCGTGTGTTCCAGCAACGCAGCAATACTGGCTAAAGAAGCAAAAAACAGGGTTATTTTGCCACGACTGATAATACCCGCAACAGCCATCGAGACCATCAACAACAGGCCGACACTGCTCTGTATTCCCCCGCTGGCATGCGCCAGCACGGTCAGCACGACGATGTCGCTACCCACCATCCCGGCCAGTTGCCATGAAAACGGCAACCAGCGCATCTGCAGCGGGACGAATGACAATATCACGACAACCGTATAAACCCATCCGGTCATCAGAAACAAATGCCCGCTGCGCTCGCCAAACAAGTGCTCAGCGTTAAATGCCAGTGCGATAAAAACAATAAAGCTGACTAACGCCAGTCGGTAGAAATTAAAATAACTCAACGAACGCCAGAAATCGGCGGGAGTGGACTCTTCTATTTCAAGCAGCACGATCAGCCTTGATGTACGTCTCGGTGATCAGCACAGCAAAAGTATTTCTCTTCTGCGCGAATGCTCTCACCTGCCGGACAATGCAGCCCGCAATGCGCGCAACGAACCATATCTTCAGCGACTGAAGGCGAATTGGACGACTTGGGCTGTTTACGAAAAGATTTTAGCAACAGATAAACCAGCGCAACAATGGCAAACAAAAAAATCAGACGACTCATGATAACTCCGTTGCGACGATCAGAATGAGCTACCCCTGTAACAGATCAGTTAATACTGCCGGGTAGCGGCAAAGTGTGCGAGGTCTATCAGGCATTTTTTGTATCGGGAATCCGGCAAACCGGCAATGGCAACACAGGCGAATTCAACCTCTCGCATCGCTTGCAGACGCGTAAAATCCAGCGCGCCGGTATCGTGAATAATTTGCAGCACTTCGGGAAATTTGCCCACATCACCTTCCTCAATGGCGGCACGCACAACAGCAGCCTGCCCGGCCGTACCATGCTGCATTGCATAGATCAACGGCAAGGTGGGTTTCCCCTCAGCCAGATCATCGCCCAGATGCTTACCGGTCGCAGCCTCATCAGCCGAGTAATCCAGCACATCGTCGATCAACTGAAAAGCGGTTCCCAGATGCATGCCATACGTTGCGACAGCCGCTTCTTCCGCCTCAGTCGCCCGCGCCAGAATCGCCCCGAGGCGCATAGCCGCTTCGAATAGTTTGGCTGTTTTATAATGAATTACCCGCATGTAATTTTCGGCATTCACATCCGCATCATTACAATTGAGCAATTGCAGCACTTCGCCCTCTGCGATCACATTGGTCGCATCCGCCAGCGTCTGCATGACGCGCATCTCGCCAACTTCAACCATCATCTGAAACGCGCGGGAATACAGGAAATCACCGACCAGCACGGAAGCGGCATTGCCAAACAACGCATTCGCCGTCTCACGTCCGCGCCGCAAGCCGGATTCATCGACCACATCATCGTGCAGCAAGGTTGCGGTATGTATAAACTCGACAACGGCGGCCAGATCGTGGTGATGCGCCCCGTCATAAGCAAACGCCTTTGCCGACAGGATCACCAGTGCTGGCCGCAGACGTTTTCCCCCGCTATTGACGATATATTCGCCGATCTGATTAACCAGCAGCACTTCAGAGTGCAACCGCTTGCGAATGACCTGATCGACGGCCGACATATCGGCAGCTAACAATTGATTGAAGTTATCTAAAAACACAATTCGCCCTTACGGATTCTCATCACCTGACAGCACACACCTGTCGAATGTCACATTGTCTCATAAATAGGCATACAACTACGCGCAAGCACCTGCTCACGACGCCGTAAATATACGCCGATCAACACGCCCACAACACTGAGCAACAATACATAGTGCGCCGGCGCCATCTTGTCGATGGACAGCAACAGGCTGACCAGCACCGGTGTTAACCCGCCAAAGACGGCATAAGCCACATTGTATGAGAACGACAAGCCTGAGAACCTGACCACAGGCGGAAATGCACGCACCGCAGCGCTCGGTATCACGCCGATTACGCCGACAAAAAAACCGCACAACGCATACAGCTCATTTATGTATTGCGGCGTGACGGACATTTGCCGGTAGAACCACATCGATGTCAACCCGAGCATGATGCAGCCTGCCATCAACACCCGACCTGTGCCAAAACGATCAGCCAGCGCGCCAAACACGACACAGCCTGCACTCAGGAATAAGGTGGCAATACTGTTAGCCTGCAAGGCCGTTTCGGCCGGAATACCATACAATTTTTGCACCAGAATCGGCGTCATCAGTATCATCACGATAATCGCCGCTGACAGCAGCCAGGTCATCAGCATGGTCAGCACAATCGCCGCGCGATGCGCGCGAATCACCGTTTTCAACGGCAATTCGTCAGCCAGCATCTGCCTTGACTGCATCTCTTTGAACACAGGGGTTTCCTGCAGCCACTGACGCAGCCAGACCGACACCAATCCGAACACGCCCCCCAGGATAAAGGGCACACGCCAGCCAAAGCTCTCCAGTTCAGCCGTAGCAAAGGCATGGTGGACGGCGGTCGCAACCAAAGAGCCTAGCAATATTCCGCCCGTCAAACCCGCCGTGAGCGTACCGCAGGCAAATCCGACATGGCGCGCCGGCACGTGTTCCGAGACGAACACCCATGCTCCGGGCACTTCGCCGCCGATGGCCGCGCCTTGCAATATGCGCAGACTAAGCAACAATATCGGCGCCCAGATTCCAATCACAGTATAAGTTGGCAAAAATCCGATTGCCAGTGTCGGCAGCGACATGAGCAGGATACTCAGCATGAACATGCGCTTGCGCCCGAGCAGATCACCGAAATGCGCCATTACAATGCCACCCAGCGGCCTCGCCAGGTAACCTGCTGCAAAAATTCCGAACGTTTGTAATTGCCTTAACCACTCGGGCATATCCGGCGGAAAAAACAATTTTCCAATGACAACAGCGAAAAACACGAAAATAATAAAATCGTAAAATTCAAGCGCCCCGCCTAGTGCGGATAACGCCAAGGTACGAAAATCATTACGACTGAGTCTCGACATCTATACTCCCGGTCAGAATTAATTAAAAAACGGGTATTTATCCCGCCAGTCCTGCGCCGCCGGCACCCAGTCTAAAATGGCCCAGACGACTAAGACTGAGCCATGACATTGGCAGTTCGCCATTAAACCGCGAACCCAGATTGATGAGCGATAGCAAACCTTAGGTCCATTTCCATGCAACGCAGCATTCACGCCGCATATTAAGCACGCAACATTCAATACACGTGAATTTTAACATGCTTACGTTTTGCCATTTACGGATTGCATACCGCTCGTTTCCTGCACTTCACAAATGGTTATGTATTTGAGCTTTTTCGCCGTTGGAATCATAATCATTTATACTGATTTTGGTGCTTTCGCAAAGACTAGATATCTCAGATGTTCATTTTTCACACACAATAATGGACCGCTATGGAATTCATTCCTTTTCAGAACGACAACACCCCCCTGTTTTGCATGAATACTTTTTTAATACTCAACTTACACAAACGGAGTTTGATTTGCGTTACTGGCTGATGAAATCTGAACCCGCCGACGTCAGCATTGACGATCTGGCCACTTTTCCCGATCAAAGCGTTGCCTGGTATGGTGTGCGGAATTATCAGGCACGCAATTTCATGCGCGACCAGATGACGATAGGAGATGGCGTGCTGTTTTATCACTCCAACTGCAAAATACCTGGCATTGCCGGCATCGCACGGGTGAGCAGCACCGCATATCCCGATGCCAAGCAATTTGATGAGAACAGCAAATATTTCGATCCGAAAGCCACACTGGAGCTGCCACGCTGGTTCAATGTGGATGTGCAACTGGTGAAAAAAATTGAACTGATACCGCTCAGTGAATTACGCCTGCATCCGGAACTCGCGCGCATGCGCACGCTGCAACAAGGCAACCGACTGTCGATCACTCCGCTCGATCCTGCCGAGTGGAACTACATCACCATGCAACTGGCTCACGATTAATGGAATGGATGGCAGCCTACGCGTTGCTGGGTGCAACAGCGGGATTTCTGGGTGGACTGTTCGGTATCGGCGGCGGAACGGTGCTGGTGCCGGTATTGTTGCTGCTGTTCGATGCCCAGCATTTCCCGCCAGAACACCAGTTTCATCTGGCACTGGGCACCTCAATGGCAACCATCATCTTTACCGCCGCGGCCAGCCTGTACAAACATCATCAGCACGGGTCGGTCAACTGGAGCGTAGTACGCACCATCACCCCCGGCATCCTGATCGGCACAAGTCTGGGCTCCTGGTTTGCGACCAGCATCCCGCCGCACTGGTTAGGCATCTGCTTCGCTCTGTTCGTGTATTTCGCCGCCGCGCAAATTTTGTTTGCCCTGCGCCCGCCTGTCTCGCGTCAACTGCCAGGTCATGCCGGCATACGATTATTTGGTGTATTCGCAGGATCGCTGAGCAGCCTCATCTCGATAGGCGGCGGCACCGTAGTCATCCCCTTTTTGCTGTGGTGCAACCTGACCATACGGCAGGCCATCGGCACCTCGTCCGCAATCAGTTTTCCGGTCGCCATCGGTGGTACGGCGGGTTATATCGCGACAGGCTTTCATGCCCCCGGTTTGCCAGCCCTCACAGCCGGCTATGTTTACCTGCCATGCCTGATATGGACGGCGACAGCAAGTATCATCACCGCCCCCTTAGGTGCTCAAACCGCACACAAAATCGACATCCGTGTACTGCGCAAACTATTCGCGGTGCTGCTGCTCGCGCTGGCGACTAAACTGGTATTCAAGGTATTTGCCTAAATGGTCTTTATCCATACAAAAAATTCTCCGCAGTTTGACAGTATTGAGTCATGGCTTGCCACGCTGACACCCGCCTACACGCAGGAGGACATTACAATCTTGCGCCGGGCATGTGAATTGGCTGAACCGCTTTATGCAGGACAGACTGATCTGACCGGCACGCCACTGATGCTGCACGCACTGAGTACCGCTGCCATTCTGGTTGGCATGCACATGGATTTTGAGACCCTTGCCGCCACCGTCATGCATGCGGTTCCAGAATACCTGAAGGACTGGCATGAGGTCATCGCATCCGGTTTTGGCAGCAATATCAAGAGCCTGGTTGATGGAATTTCACGACTGGAACAAATCAGACAGTTTCGCGAGACGCGCAACCTGGTCAGTGAGGACAACCAGCAAATTGAAGTGCTGCGCAAGATGCTCCTGGCGATGGTGAACGACATCCGCGTGGTTCTGATCAAACTGGCCGGACGCACTCAGACGTTACGGTGTTTGTCCGGAGCCTCACCCGATATTCAGAAATTGATCGCACAGGAGACGCAAAGCCTGTTTGCCCCGCTGGCTAATCGTCTCGGTGTCTGGCAGATCAAATGGGAACTGGAAGATCTGTCAGTACGCTATCTGAATCCTGAATTGTACAGGGAGGTTTCACGGCTACTTGATGAGCGCCGTACCGACCGCGAACGCTACATCGATGATGTTGTTCAAAAACTGAAGCTGACCCTGACTCGGGCGGGCATATCAGCTGATGTGACTGGCCGCCCAAAACACATATACAGCATCATCAACAAAATGAAACGCAAAAATCTTGCGTTTGATGAGTTATACGATATTCGCGCAGTGCGGATTCTGGTGGATGACGTACAGAGCTGTTATGCAGCCTTGAGTCTGGTTCATGAACTATGGCCGCCGATTGCCAGTGAGTACGACGATTATATTGCGCGTCCAAAAAGCAACAACTACCGTTCGCTGCATACCGCGGTGACCGGTCCGCGCGGCCAAACGTTCGAGGTGCAAATCCGCACTCGTGAGATGCATCAGTATTCAGAGTTGGGTGTCGCTGCACACTGGCGCTACAAAGAAGGTGGCAAAACGGATGCCAAACTCGATGAAAAAATCATCTGGTTGCGTCAGATACTGGAATGGAAGGACGATCTGACCAATCGAGGCGACCTTCAGGAACAGTTCAAGAACGAATTATTCCACGATCAGGTATATGTGCTCACACCAAATGGCCGCGTCATCGATTTGCCCAAAGGTGCAACTCCGGTCGATTTCGCCTACATGTTGCATACCGATCTGGGACACCGCACACGCGGTGCTAAAGTGGACGGCGCAATCGTTCCGCTGAACTACAAGTTACAGAATGGACAACGTGTGGAAATTCTCACGACCAAACTGGGAGGACCGAGCCGTGACTGGTTAACGCCTGCGTTGGGCTTTTTGCAAGGTGCGCGCGCGCGCGCCAAAGTGCGCAGCTGGTTCAACAGCCAGAACCTGGATGAATCCATCGCACAGGGCAGAATACAGCTGGATCGGGAATTGCACCGGCACGGCATTGCTTCGGTCAATCAGGAAAAGCTCGCGCAAAGACTGCATTTCAATAAACCGGATGATTTACTCGCAGCCCTCGGGCGCAACAAAATCACCCAGCGACGCATGGCCATCGCCCTGCAAGCGGAATTACCAACCCGGGTTATCGCGATCAGCAAGCCCGTTTTAAAACCCGTAGCAGAACATAAATCCTCCACCGGCATTCTGATCGAAGGAGTCGGGAATTTAATGACGCGCACAGCCCGATGCTGCAATCCCGCGCCGCCTGATTTGATTGTCGCCTATGTCACACGCGACAGGGGGATCACCATCCACCGCGCAGATTGTGCGTTTGTACAAAGCGCGACAAGACCTGACCGCCTGCTGGCTGCGAAGTGGAGCGAATAGTCTGCACGGACGATTAAGGTTCGTCCTATAATCATACAAGATGCCTGCAGACATATATAAAAATAGCAGCGGCCAACGAAATGCACCAGAAATACCAATAAATTCAAACCATTACTTGTTCGTAGTTTTTCAAAAATCAGTGAAAAATGACAGCGTCCTTTGATTTCAATTTATTTTTAAGCAGCGGCTTGCCAGCTTATATCGTTTCGTGAATTTCGCGATTAAAAGCCTTTTACAGGATAAACAGGCGTAACCTCCAAATCATGAGCAATCAGACAGCGATTCAATCCAAACAGACGCGACAAATGTTTGCTGCGAGCAATATGTCGCTGGCGACCAGCACAACGCTGGCATTGATTCTGGCTTTCATGCAATGGGATGTCGTGGATCACTCAGTGGTTGCGGCCTGGTTGTCGATGATTGTGCTGGTCGCGCTGGCCAGATCCGCGCTCGTTATCATTTACCAGCGCGCACCCGCGAGCAAAGACTCAGACACGCATCGCTGGCTGAAAAGATTTCGCCTCGGTGTGCTGGCCGGTGGCATATCGTGGGGCATCGCCGGATTCGTGCTGTTTCCCGCAAACTTCCCTCAACAGCAAATGTTCCTGATTTTCATGATGACCGGGCTAACGGCAGGTGGCGTAATCTCCTACTCAGCCGATCTGTTCAGCGGAATTGTATTTTCGATCTCCATCCTCCTGCCGCTAATCGCCCGTCTGATTATTGACGGAGCCAACTTATCTATTGCCATGGCGATGGCAGCCATGCTGTACCTCGGTTTCATGATTATGAGCTTGCGGCATATTAACAAAAACATTTGCGAAAACATGTCATTAAATATTGAAGCGGTCGCTCGTGAAGCCGTAGTCAGAGCCAGCGAAGAGCGCTACCGCCTGCTGCTAACGCACTCCCCGGTCGGAATTTTTCACTACGACACCGACTTCATCATCACCTATTGCAATGATCGCTTCGCAGATATTCTGCACAATTCGGCTGAACGCATCACCGGACTTGACATGAAAGCCCTTCGTGACAAGGCCATCCTGCCCTCCCTGCGTAAAGCACTGGAAGGTGAAAAGGGCTATTACGAAGGACCTTATAACGCCACATACAGCGATGCAAAGGGGATCGTTTCGATGACCTCGGCACCGTCATTCAATGATCGGAACGAAATCGTCGGAGGTATCGCAATTGTAGAGGACATCAGCGCGCGTCATCATATGGAAGAGACTCTGCAACAGCAACTGCAGTTTACGGATGCACTCAACAGAATTGCCAGATCCGTCGTCGAACATGACGATTCGGACGCTATCTTTGCAGATACCATCCGGATCGTAGGCCAGGTACTCGAAGCGGATCGCGCCCTGATTTACGACATCTCATTCGACAAACAGCAAGCCATCGCACTGTGCGAATGGTTAAATCCGCTGCATCCGGATATCACCCCCACCAGGGCCACTTATCCACTGACAGCCTTTATCGGCGGAACTACACACATGCAGCGCACCCGCCAGGCACTGGCCAGCCACAGCGATGCCGTCAACCCCCATCTGGTGGAGGATGGTTCCGGTGAAGTCCTGCACCATCAGATGATGATTCAAAGCCTGCTCTGGTACCCGTTTGCCTTCCATGGCAACAACTATTACCTGCTGGTTCTGAATCAGATTTATAGCCACCGCATCTGGACTAAGGCGGAGACCGATTTTCTTGATTCAGTCAGTCAGCAGTTGAGTGTCGCGCTGGAAAAAATTCGCCTGATGAACGAGCGCCAGCAGACCGAAAACGATCTGCGCATCGCTGCCACCGCCTTTGAATCTCAGGAAGGCATACTGATCACCGATGCTCACAGCAATATTCTTCGGGTCAACAGCGCATTTACCCAAATTACCGGTTTCAGCGGCAAAGAAATCGTTGGAAAAAATCCGCGCATGCTCAGTTCCGGTCGCCAGGATGCCGAGTTTTTCAGGAAAATGTGGGCACAGCTACACCTCAATGGCACATGGGTAGGCGAAATCTGGAACCGGCGCAAGAGCGGTGAAATCTATCCGGAACATCTCACCATCACTGCTGTCAAGGATGCCGACGGCATCATCACAAACTACGTCGCCACGTTCAACGACATCACCGCGAGCAAGGCGGCAGAAAACGAGATCAAAAATCTGGCGTTTTACGACCCGCTCACCAACCTGCCCAACCGCAGACTATTGATGGACAGGCTCAATCATGCCATCGCATCCGGCGCACGCAGCGGCAGATCCGGCGCACTGCTGTTTATTGATCTGGACAATTTCAAGACGCTGAATGACACACTGGGACATGACATCGGTGATTTGTTACTGCAGCAGGTCTCCGAACGTCTGGTGTCCTGCATTCGCGAAGGGGACACGGTTGCACGTCTGGGTGGCGATGAATTCGTCGTGCTGCTGGAAGACATGAGTAGTCAGGCACTGGAGGCGGCCGAGCAGACGGAATCCGTCGGCGAAAAAATACTTGCAACACTCAATCTGCCTTACCTGCTGGCATCCCATGATTGCCGCAGCACCCCCAGCATCGGCGCCACGCTGTTCAACGGTCACGAACGGCCCGTTGAAGAGTTGATGAAACAGGCCGATATTGCCATGTATCAATCCAAAAAAGCCGGCCGTAACACGCTGCGCTTTTTCGATCCGATGATGCAGCACACCATCAATGCACGCGCCGCCCTCGAGGGGGAATTACGCAAAGCGCTTGATAGCCGGCAATTCCATTTGTATTACCAGATTCAAGTGGATAATTTGCGCACACCTCGGGGTGCTGAATCACTGATCCGCTGGATACACCCGCAACGCGGCATGATTTCTCCCGCACAATTCATCCCGCTGGCGGAAGAAACAGGGCTGATTCTGCCGATCGGCCTTTGGGTGCTGGAGACGGCATGCGCCCAGATAAAAACATGGCAAAATGCAGCGCTTACCCGCGACCTGATCCTGTCTGTCAACGTCAGCGCCCGGCAATTCCGACAGGCGAACTTCGTGGCGCAGGTGCAAGAGGTCATACAGCGCTACGGCATCAATCCGGACGGCCTCAAACTGGAGCTGACCGAAAGCCTGCTACTGGAAAATGTCGAAGACACGATCACCACGATGAGCGCATTGAGAGATTTGGGCGTGAGATTTTCACTGGATGATTTCGGCACTGGCTATTCTTCGTTGCAATATCTCAAACGTCTGCCGCTCGACCAGCTCAAAATCGACCAGTCATTTGTCCGCGATATTACTTTCGATGTCAGTGACAGGGCGATTGTGCGCACCATTATCGCGATGGCGCACAGCCTGAATCTGGATGTGATTGCCGAAGGGGTGGAGACTGAAGAACAGCGGCAACTGCTGCTGGATATTGGTTGCGCACATTTTCAGGGCTATCTGTTTGGCAGGCCGATACCTATTGAGCAGTTTGAGGTGTTGTTGCCGCAGCGCTGATTTTTAACAGACAGCGCTAAAATCATTCAATATCAATCCGGTTTTTATTCGACAAAACCCGGATACGCGGGTTGACACACCGACGCTCAACGCCTGATTCCGGCCTCGCGATCTAACTCGCCGCTCGCCAGCTTAGCCCGGTATTCTCCCAGCGCGACCTTCACTTTACCACTTAGCAGATACAGGCCGATCAGGTTAGGGAAGGCCATCGCCAGCACCAGCAGGTCAGTAAAGTCCAGCAGACTTGCCGGACTGGCGACGGATGCAACGATGACAAAACCGATAAAGATCGACTTGTACAGCAGCGAATAGCGTTCGCCGAACACATACACCCAGCAGCGTTCACCATAGTACGACCAGGAAATCGCCGTGCTGTAGGCAAACAGCACTACGGATAGCGTGAGGACCATCGGGAACCAGTCAGAGACCGTTGCAAATGCGGCAGAGGTCAGTGACGCCCCCTCACTGGCGGCACGCAGCGCCTCGTACGCCGGCGCGTTGTACACGCCGGTGATAACGATAACCAGCGCAGTCATGGTGCAGATCACCACGGTATCAATAAACGGCTCATAGAGCGCAACTAAACCCTGGCGCACCGGATACTTAACCGATGCAGCAGAGTGGGCGATTGCAGCAGATCCTAAACCGGCCTCGCTGGAGAACGCCGCGCGTTTAAACCCCTGCACCAGGGCGCCCACCATCCCGCCGGCAACCGCGACAGGCGAGAATGCCTCAGTGAATATTTTGACCAGTGTAGCGGGGATCAACTCTGCGTTGCTGCCTATGATCCAAAGACAGGCACTCAGATAAATGATGACCATGAGAGGTACTACCGCCTCAGCTACATGTGAGATGCGGCGTATGCCGCCGATGATGACCAGACCGACCGCGACCGCCATGAACAAGCCATAGGCAATCGGCACCTCGCGGAAAAAAGAGATCTGTGACTGAACCGCGCCCAGAGACTGACTGATCTGGAACGCACTGCCCGCACCGAACGAACCCAGGATAGTAAACAGGGCGAACATGATGGCAAGGCTCTTACCCAGTCGTGGCGCACCCTTCTCGGCAAATCCTCTGGACAGGTATTCCATCGCTCCACCCATCAGCCGGCCGTCAGGGCGCACTTCACGATACATCTGCGCAAGACTGGCTTCGGTAAACTTGGTGGACATGCCCAGAAACCCTGCCAGGATCATCCACAGCGTCGCACCCGGACCTCCGATGGAAATGGCGATCGCCACGCCTGCGATATTGCCCAAGCCAACGGTCGCTGAAAGCGCCGTGGTGAGCGCCTGAAAAGGGGTCACTTCACCCTTGTCTTCAGCGGTGCGATATTTACCTCGAATCACACGATATGCATGACGCATCATGCGCAGATTGACGAAATTAAAGCGCAACGTCAGGAATACCGCTGCGACGATCAGCCAGCCTACAATGAATGGCATGACCGGCTCGCCAGGGAATACGTCGAAAAAGATGATCTGTGCCAGCAAAGCGTTGACAGTGTCAAACATGCCATCTATTGCCACACTTGCGGCATGCGCCTGTTGAGACAGCAACAACGCCAAATAAAGGTATTTCATGTAGTGCCCCTGACTGTTTGTTTACTGCAGATTGATCCAATATTCGAGCACAGCATGCTCACAAAAATGATGAATCATTCAATCAATTCAGACGACAAAAAAGCCGACAGATGCCGGCTTTGATGGATTATTTCACAGACTCTTCAGCAAACTCGGGACAGGATTATTTAGCCAAAGCCAGAATAAACTGAACGAGTTTCTTCATTTCATCCTGCTTCTTGCCGGAAGGATCATTGGCAGGCATAGGCATCGTCCCCCACACGCCAGCACCACCCTTGGAAATTTTGGTCAACAGGTGCGCTTCTGCTGTCGCGTCACCCTTGTATTTCTTGGATACTTCCATCCACGCGGGACCCACCACAACATGATCAATGGCATGACAAGCGGTACAGTTATTCTGCCGGGCGATCAAGGGCATTTCATTGCCCGATGCACTAACGGCAGCAACAGAATCCGGAGCAGCGACGGTGTGTGTTTCCGCTGTCTTGTTACAAGCAGCCAGTACCGATGTGCACAACAGCAACAGGAAAACAAATTTATTTTTCATAGCAATCCAGGCATTATTGAATTCGGCCAACAAAGAAGGGAAACCGATACAACACTGGCTTCCCTTCTTTATCAGTTGATTACTTCAGACCAGCAATGTGTGCAGCGATTTCATTGATGTCAGCATCTGACAACTTTGCGTTACCACCTTTAGGAGGCATAGAACCAAACTTCCAGTCAAACTTGCCGCCGGCAGTGATGTTTGCTGCGATCGTTTTCGCAGCATCTGCCTTGCCAGCATACTTCTGACCAACAGCAACCCAACCTGGACCGACTTTTTTCTTGTCGCTATCCACATTGTGGCATGCCTTGCAACCGTTAGCTGATGCTGGCAAACCACCCGCCATTGCTGAACCTGCAACCATCAAACCTGCTACTACCATGCTTACGAGAATAGATTTCATATGTTCGCTCCCTGTGATCATCAAAAAACTTAAAGAATGTGAAGGCATCGCCTCCGATGTCAATTCTAAACAACTCCGCAACAAAATACCATAACCATTCGTAGCTGGTGGCAATAACATCCTGATGATGCGCGTCTTTATTCACATTTTTTTCATCGAAACACACTATTCTACAAATTTGCCTGCCTGGAGAACGCCAAAAAATTGATTTTTGCATCTTTTTTGACCAACCGCTTGCCGGATGGATCTGTTAGCCGGCTTTCGCAGATGACCAAACCCTAACTGTGAAATTTTTGACTCTCGAGTGTGATGCACTCGCACCACCCTTTTTGTGATCAATCGCGCAGTAGCCATGCTTCTATGCAATCAATACTCTATTTTATGAGACGCACTGCTGGCAAAACATGCCATTCCAAACTTTATCCAACAAACTACACACAGGAGCAGAACCGAATTGGAACATCGACTCTGCTCCTGTTCAAACCAATTACTTCAATCCAACAATGTAAGTAGCCAGTTCATTAATTTCAGCTTCTGTCAGCTTGGAGTTACCGCCTTTAGGAGGCATCATGCCAAACTTCCAGTCAAATTTACCACCAGATGTGATGTGTGCAGCAACAGTTTTAACTGCATCAGCCTTGCCAGCATACTTATGCGCAACAGCAACCCAACCTGGACCGACTTTTTTCTTGTCGCTGTCAATGTTGTGACATGCCTTGCAACCGTTAGCTGCTGCTGGCGCTTCGGCCATTGCTGTACCTGCAACCATCAAACTTGCTACCACTGCCATACTTACGAGAATAGATTTCATATGTGCGTTCCCTGTTAAGATCAAAAAATTTTTAAGTATGAAGGCTACGCCCCCGTTTTCAATTCTAACTACCCACGTTCAGCCTGCTTTTCTGATCGCAGGTATACAACGCACTCAGCTGGTCTTTGGTTGACAGCATATTGAAATAACCAATACCTTAAGACTTATGTTTGTCAGGTGCCATACCAGACTCAACAACCGGCACTTCGATTGCCGGCTTGTCGCTTATCTGTTCTTTTTGAGCATGAATTTGTTCATGCAAAGGGCAAGGCATGCCTGATTTTTCAGCGTGTTTGTGGGCTTTATGTTCCACTTCCGACATTTCACACGCCATTGATGACCCAGCAAATAACGCGATCAATAACCCAGCAATAATTTTCATACTCTTTCCTTTAAATTGTTTCGGCACGATATTCAACGATCATCGTATGCGTCGTCCCTGCTGCGACCTTCACCACATTATCGATCGCATTGGCCGATTCCACGCAGACCATTTCGCGCCAGCCGTCAGGCTGCCCCATATCGCCCATCTTGTTCGCTTTTTCAACCCATGGCGTCCAGACGACCGTCGATAAACTGCCTGACTTGGCAATGTGTATGCGACGCTTTAACTGATCGTCGTGAATCACGCATTCCGCACCGCTATTGATATACACACGATCAACTTCACCTGCGAAGGTAATTTCGTTTTCCTGTCGTCGCAGATTAGAACCGCCGACCTTGTCCCAGTACATGGAGCCTTCTAGCCCCGTCACCCGTACTGAGCCAATATCTCCGATCTGAAAATAGGTGTGCAATGCTTCGCCGATCACGAAATCAGATGCTCCTGTATTTTCGGTAGATAACTCCATGCGCAAGGTCTCGCCCACAATAACAGTCAAATCCACATTACAAGCCTCGTTCCACTGCACACGCGTCTTGTCAGACGGCTCCAGACGCAGCGTCAGCCGTGTCGCGCCACAAGGCTCCGTACCCGACTCGATGACGCGCCAGGGCACAGTGCGTGCAAACCCGTGCCCTGGGAATCCTGCTTCCGTCGCATGCGCACCAAACCACGGCCAGCAGACCGGCGCACCACCTCGTATGGATTTACCAGCAGCAGGCCTGGTATCGCGCGACAACCACACCACGGGTACGGCCTGGCTCTTGGGTTGCCAGGACATCAGATGCGCACCCTGCAGGCACAGCGAAGCACTGCCCAGCGCGTTGTCGATTTCAGCGAGGATCAGTCCGCTCGCGTCCTTGCGAAAATTCAATTGCCCGTTGATGGAAAACTGCGTGTTCAATGCTGTAGTCATAGCGCCCCCTAATGGATTAGTTAATTAACGTTCTATCTGCGTCACATCGCGAACCGCACCCTTGTCCGCAGAAGTCGTCATTGCAGCATACGCACGCAACGCAACCGAGACATGACGCTCACGTATCACGGGCTGCCAGGCCCGTTTGCCGTGAGCCTCCATCGCTGCACGACGGCCGGCCATTTCCGCATCCGTGACGTCCAGCGTAATACTGCGGTTCGGTATGTCGATTTCTATCGTATCGCCCTCATTCACGAGGCCAATTGCACCGCCTGCAGCCGCTTCCGGTGAGACGTGACCAATGGACAGACCCGATGTGCCGCCGGAGAAACGTCCGTCCGTGAGCAGCGCACAGGCTTTACCCAGCCCTTTGGATTTCAGATAAGCGGTCGGATAGAGCATTTCCTGCATGCCCGGCCCGCCCTTAGGCCCTTCATAACGGATCACCACCACGTCCCCTGCAACAATGCTATCGGCCAGAATCGCGGCGACCGCATCATCCTGACTCTCGAACACGCGCGCACGCCCGGTAAATTTGAGGATGCTGTCATCCACGCCCGCCGTCTTCACGATACAGCCGTCGACAGCAACATTGCCATGCAACACCGCAAGCCCGCCGTCCTGCGAATAAGCGTGTGCCTTGTCGCGTATGCAGCCTGCTGCACGATCCAGATCCAGAGTCGGGTAGAGCATAGATTGAGAAAAAGCAATGGTCGTGATAATCCCGCCAGGCGCTGCACGGAAAAACCTGTGCGCGGCCTCATCGGTGCTTTGCCCGATATCCCACTTGACCAACCCTTCGCGCAGCGTTCTGCTATGCACGGTCCCCGCTTCTGCGTGCAACAAACCGGCACGATCGAGTTCACCCAAAATAGCCGGAATTCCCCCTGCGCGATGCACGTCTTCCATGTGAAATTCACTCGATGGCGCCACTTTGCACAGCGTTGGCACATGACGAGACAGGCGATCCATGTCTTTCATCGTGAAATCCACGCCCGCTTCATGCGCAATCGCCAGTAAATGCAGGACCGTATTGGTCGAGCCACCCATGGAAATATCCAGCGTCATTGCATTTTCAAACGCATTGAACGTCGCAATATTGCGAGGCAGCACAGATTCATCATCCTGCTCATAATAGCGTTTACACAATTCGACGATCACCCGACCTGCGCGCAGAAATAACTGTTTGCGTTCCGCATGCGTAGCCAGCATCGAACCGTTACCGGGCAAGGATAAACCCAACGCCTCAGTCAGACAGTTCATCGAATTGGCGGTAAACATGCCGGAACATGAACCGCAGGTAGGACATGCTGAGCGCTCAATGGCATCAACTTCGTCGTCGCTGACACGGTCATCGGCCGCAGACACCATCGCATCCACCAGATCCAGACCGCGAGTCGCCCCTCCCCAGTTGACCTTGCCCGCTTCCATCGGGCCGCCTGAAACAAACACCACCGGTATATTCAGTCGCATCGCAGCCATCAGCATGCCCGGCGTGATCTTGTCACAGTTGGAGATGCACACCAGCGCGTCAGCACAATGGGCATTGACCATATATTCGACGGAATCGGCAATCAAATCGCGACTGGGCAGCGAATACAGCATGCCGCTGTGCCCCATCGCAATGCCGTCATCCACGGCGATGGTATTGAATTCCTTGGCGACCCCGCCGGCTTTTTCAATTTCTCGAGCCACCAGCTGCCCCATGTCTTTCAGATGGACGTGACCTGGCACGAACTGGGTGAACGAGTTGGCAATAGCGATGATGGGCTTGCCAAAATCGCCTTCTTTCATGCCGGTCGCGCGCCACAGTGAGCGGGCACCGGCCATGTTGCGGCCATGTGTAGAAGTACGGGAACGGTAAACTGGCATGATGTCTCTTCTGGGTAAGCTATAATCAAGCTACCAATTCTACCCGATTACACAATGTTAGTTTATCCGCATATCAATCCCGTCGCCCTGCAACTGGGCCCCTTAGCCGTTCACTGGTACGGACTGATGTATATGGCAGGCTTCCTGACCTTTATCTGGCTGGGTCGCCGCCGCATCAAAACACTAAATATTACACAATTAAACAACAAGTTACTCGACGATCTTCTGTTCTATGGCGTATTAGGCGTCATTCTGGGCGGGAGACTTGGCGAAGTGCTGTTTTACAACCCGGGCTATTACTTTTCCCATCCGCTGAAAATACTGGCCGTATGGGAAGGGGGTATGTCATTTCATGGCGGATTCCTGGGTGTGCTGGTGGCAATGGCCGTGTTCGCATGGCAGCAAAAACTAAACTGGCTGACACTGATGGATTTCATCGCCCCGCTGGTACCACCAGGACTTGCCTTTGGACGACTGGGTAATTTTATCAACGGCGAATTGTGGGGGCGTCCGACCGATTTGCCGTGGGGCATGGTGTTTCGGCATGTGGATAACGTTCCTCGCCACCCTTCTCAGCTCTATGAATTCGCGATGGAAGGCATCCTGTTGTTCGCCTTACTTTGGATATACGCAAAAAAACCCCGCCCCGCCGGCGCGGTCTCCGGTCTGTTTCTGATCGGCTATGGCACCTTCCGGTTTTTAGGCGAATTTACACGGAATCCGGATGACGGCATATTCGGACTGATGACCTATGGCATCAGCATGGGACAATGGCTCAGCCTGCCGATGGTGATAGTGGGCATACTGATGATGATCTGGAGCACACGCAGCACAATGGCTTGACATAGTAAGACGGCTCTCGCACACTGCTAGCGCCTTAAAACAACGACAACTTCACTTTGGACGACTTATCTTTAGGCACTCTGTTCGGCATCCTGCTGCTGCTGCTGGTTTGCAGCGCGTTTTTTTCGGGCTCAGAAACCAGCATGATGGCGATCAATCGCCATCGCCTGAACAGTCTGGTACGCAGAGGAAACCGCAGCGCAAAACTGGTCAATCGCCTGCTCGGAAAAATCGACAAGCTGCTCGGCTCTATCCTGCTTGGCAACACCCTGCTCAACGTGGGTGCTGCGGCAATCACCAATATCATTGTATTGCGCCTGTACGGGCAAAACGAACTGGCAATATTGGTCGGCACGCTCGCGCTCACCCTGATTTTGCTGATATTTTCTGAAATCTTACCCAAAATCATCGCAGCGAGTTATCCGGAACGCATCGCTTTACCGTCGAGCTACCTGCTCACGCCGCTGATTACACTGTTCCATCCGGTTGTATCTGTCGCCAGTGCAATCGTCAACGGCGTACTCTGGCTATTGCGCATCAAGATACAAACAGATCAGAGCAAGCAGAAAATGACGATGGAAGAATTGCGCGGACTGGTGCTGGACGCAGAACATTTCATGCCGCGCCAGCATCAAAAAATGCTGCTGAATCTGGTCGATCTGGAGCGCATCTCCGTTAATCACGTAATGGTTCCGCGCAATCAGATTGAATCGTTGAACATCAACGCTGATCAAGACATCTTACGGGAACAAATCATCACCTGCCATCACACGCTGTTGCCCGTCTATGCAGACACACCCGGCAATATCATCGGCATCCTGCACATCAAACGTGTCACGCCGCTGTTTCAGGAGGCTAAATTAAATTTAGCCCAGTTGCGCGATGTACTCTACGAACCCTACTTTATTCCGTCCGACACCCCCTTACTTCAGCAATTGCAGCAATTTCAGGAACGTCACACGCGCATGGGACTGGTCGTCGATGAATATGGTGAACTATTGGGGTTAGTGACGCTGGAAAATATACTCGAAGAAATTGTCGGAGAATTCACCACTCAGTCACCCGCACAAACCGGGAAATTTCTGCGTCAGACTGACGGCAGCATCTTGCTCGAAGGCCACACTAATTTGCGGGAGCTGAACCGGAAGCTGGGTTTGCATTTGCCCTTAGACAACGCAAAAACCCTCAACGGGCTGATACTGGAATATCTGCAGGACATCCCTGAAACCGGCACCAGCCTGAAAATAGCAGGCTACCCCATCGAAATCATTCAAACCCAGGATCGCATCGTCAAGGTAGCGCGCCTGTTCCCCAAAATAAAAGCCGTAAGCAGTAAATAAATAACAGAAAAAACTGCCGCGGCTCACAACTTGCCATTTACCACTCACCGCTGTGCGTTTCATCTGCTTTACAATCTGCCTAAAGCTCGGCATCATGCCCACTAAATGCAACTCAAGGGATACGTCATGGCCGCCGCACCAACGAAAGCAAAAGAATATACCTATTCATGGGAAGGCAAAGACAAGACCGGGAAAATTGTTAAGGGTGAATCGCGTTCGGTAGGCGAAGCTAATCTGTCTGCACATCTGCGTCGTCAGGGTATTAATGTCACCAAAATCAAGCGCTCTCGCAGCAGCTCCAAACCAATCACTCAGAAAGATATCACCCTGTTCACACGGCAGCTCGCCACCATGCTAAAAGCTGGCGTACCGCTGTTGCAGTCCTTCGACATCGTAGGCAAAGGTCATCACAATCCTTCTGTATCAAAACTCCTGTTCACGATTAAAACGGATATTGAAACGGGTAGCAGCCTGCAACAGGCCTTCAAAAAACACCCGCTCTATTTCGATGATTTGTATTGCAATCTGATCGGTGCAGGGGAATCGGCAGGTATTCTGGATAGTTTGCTCGAACGTCTGGCTACCTATCAGGAAAAGATATTAGCCATCAAGAGCAAGATCAAATCAGCCCTGTTCTATCCGATTTCGATCATCGTTGTCGCGTTCCTGATTACCGCCATCATCATGATTTTCGTCATTCCTGCATTCAAGGAGTTATTTTCAAGCTTTGGTGCTGACCTGCCTGCACCAACGTTATTCATTATGGCCATTTCCGATTTCTTCGTCAGTTACTGGTGGGCAATTTTCGGCGGTATCGGCGGGGGCTTTTATACTTTCTTTTATTTCTGGAAGCGCAGTCGCAAGATGCAGCATGTCATGGATAGAATGCTGCTCAGAGTCCCCGTTTTTGGCGATCTGGTTCGCAAGGCCACCATCGCGCGCTGGAGTCGCACGCTGTCCACCATGTTCGCAGCCGGCGTTCCTTTAGTCGAAGCCTTCAATTCAGTTGCAGGTGCATCGGGCAATGCGGTTTATTTTGATGCCACCAAGAGCATTCAGCGCGAAGTCAGCACGGGTAACAGCCTGACAGTCGCCATGCAAAACACGGCCGTGTTTCCCAACATGGTGCTGCAAATGGTGGCGATTGGTGAAGAAGCAGGTTCGCTGGATGCAATGCTCTCCAAAGTGGCCGATTTTTATGAGGCCGAAGTAGATGACGCTGTTGAAGCGCTGTCCAGCCTGATGGAACCGATCATCATGGTCGTACTCGGCACGTTGATTGGCGGGATGGTCATCGCCATGTACCTGCCTATCTTCAAAATGGGTCAGGTTGTCTAAAACAGGATTGTGGAATGATGCGCACGAATCAAGCACATGTCTGCAATCCGTTTTTGACTCTTCCCAATCCACACGCCTCAGCCCTAAAATATGAATGTACCCGAGCCGCTTGAATCCTCCCCATCCCTATTCATTGGCACGTGTACTTTTTCAGGCTTAATGATCGGCAGTTTTAGCACAGACAAAACCTTCATACAGACCAACCTTCGCTGAAACGGCCGACATGACTGAACTCTTCCAAATGCTTTCATATTCTCCTGTTACATTTGTAACAGTCTGCACCATTTTAGGCTTGCTTGTCGGCAGTTTTCTCAACGTGGTGATTTACCGGTTGCCGAAAATAATGGAACGTGGATGGCAGCAGCAGTGCGCAGAATTACAGGGCAAGGAGATTGCCGGCAGCGAGCCTTACAATCTGATGGTCCCCCGCTCGGCCTGCCCGACTTGCCAGCACGCCATCAGCGCATGGGAAAATATTCCTGTCATCAGCTATCTATTGCTGCGCGGAAAATGCAAAAGTTGCGGTTCAGCCATTTCTGCGCGCTATCCAATTATTGAAGCAATAAGCGGTATTCTGTGTGGCTTTGCAGCATGGCATTTCGGCTTCGGCCTGACCGCGATGGGCGCACTGGTACTCATATGGGCATTGCTGACGCTAACCATGATCGACTTTGATACGCAGTTGCTGCCTGACGACATCACACTGCCGCTGATCTGGACGGGACTTTTTTTCAATTTGTACGGCGCATTCACCACGCTGCATGATGCTTTTTTGGGTGCCGTATTTGGTTACCTTGCGCTCTGGTCGGTGTACTGGCTGTTTAAACTGCTTACCGGAAAAGAAGGCATGGGCTATGGCGATTTCAAGCTGCTAGCCGCTCTGGGTGCATGGCTCGGATGGCAATTGCTTCCTCTCATGATCATCCTGTCGTCCTTAGTGGGTGCAATCGTTGGTATCACCTTGATCATCGCGGTCAAACGCGGCCGAGACATTCCGATTCCATTCGGCCCCTATCTGGCCGGCGGCGGTCTGATCGCACTGTTCTGGGGCCAGGCGCTGACACAAAACTATTTGCAACTGATCTCGCAATGAACGTGCCGATATCAGGATCGGGCTCCCATCCACAACTGTGCGTAGGATTGACAGGTGGAATAGGCTCTGGAAAAAGTACCGTATCACGAATGTTTGAAGAACTTGGTGCGGCAATCATAGACACGGATTCAATCGCACACCAGTTAACCCAGGCAGATGGACAGGCCATCCCATCCATCTGCAACAGTTTCGGGAAAAACTACCTGACCCCTGCAGGCGCGCTGGATCGGGGGAAAATGCGCAATCTGATCTTTACGGAGCATGAAGCAAAGACCAGGCTGGAAAACATCCTGCACCCGATGATATTAACCACCTGCAAAGATCAGTTAGCAAAAACAAACACCGCCCCCTACACCCTGCTATCAGCTCCCCTGCTGCTTGAATGCCCGACATTCCTGTCACTGGTTCAGCGCGTCTTGCTGGTTGACTGTACCGAACAAAATCAAATTTCTCGCGTAATACAGCGCAGCGGACTTGACGAATCCCAAATCCGTGCGATTATTGCAATACAACTCTCTCGTGCACAGCGACTGGCACACGCTGACGACATCATCGACAATAACGGTGCCATCAGCAACCTGACAGAACAAGTAAAAACCTTGCACCTGCGCTACCTGAACAACTTGACGGCAAGCTGACATTCAAGATATCTTGCAACATTGGTATTACTTTTAATCGCATATCAGGCAATAATGACGTGATCAGTTACGAATTTCCTATTAATGAAAAAGTTCGCACTTGGTTGCGTCTTGAGGATTTGTTTGCCCGCATCAATTATTTCCTGGCAGGCGATCTGAGCATGGAACACCATGTAGCATTGACCACCTTCTTTGAAATTCATGAAGTGGCCAGCCGCCCCGACCTTAAATCGGAACTATTGCAAGAACTTGAACGCCAGAAACGCGCACTGAACTGTTTGCACAACAATCCGGCCATTTCTGAACAAGCGCTTGATGTCATTTTGAACGAGATTGAACAAGCTGCATCAAACTTGCTGGCCATAACCGGAAAAGTTGGCACGATGCTGCGGGAAAACGAATGGCTGATGGGCATCAAACAGCGCGCCAGCATGCCGGGTGGCACATGCCAGTTTGATTTGCCGTCCTATCACTACTGGCAGCAGCAACCGGCCATTTTACGACGTAACAATTTGCATGAATGGCTGGCTCCGCTGTTGCCTTTTAGCGACGCGATTAATATTTTATTGCGTCTGTTGCGCGAAAATGGACGTAAGATCAGCTTTACCGCCCACAAAGGCACTTTTCAACAAATGCAGGGCGGCCGGGCAGCACTCTTATTACGCGTCAGCTTGCCGGCTGATATGCCCTGTATCCCCGAACTTGGCGCTAATAAATATGCCATCAACATCCGCTTCATCGTCGCAAACTATGAAGCCAAGTCCTCACTGTATGAAGAAGCCGTTCCGTTTGACCTGACATTTTGCACGCTGACATCATGAGTAAACCACCGATCGTGCCATGCCCTCGTTGCGGCAAGGAAGCCCCCTGGGATACCGGCAACCGCTTCCGCCCCTTTTGCAGCGAACGCTGCAAAATGATTGACCTTGGCAAGTGGGCGGATGAAGAATTTCGCGTCGCCCTCCCGGATGAAGAACAGGACTTTACCGCACCTCCCTACCAGGCCTGAATTACCATGCCTGGCGCAACAGCGCGACCCCGTGCGCGCCCTCTTGCCACGCTGCTGTCATGTCTTCATGCGTCAACCCACCCAAGGCATACATCGGAATCGATGAACCGGCGGCTATCGCGGCAAAGCGATTCCACCCCAGATGCGCAGCCCCCGGGTGTGATTTCGTCGGCAATACGGGACTAAGCAATGCGAAATCGCACCCAAGTTTCTCTGCAAGCCTCAATTCTTCTGCTGAATGGCATGAAGCCGCGCACAATGACAGATCGGGACGCGACGTGAGTGCAGCTAACTGCATTGAACTCAGTTGCACCCCATCTGCACCCACCTCCTGCGCCAGTTCCACATCAGAGTTAATCAGCACCCGTGCATCGTACGCATGCGACATTGCTACGACACGTAGCGCCAACTCCCTCATTGACTCACGATCGAGGTCTTTTTCGCGCAACTGAATCAGTCGCAGGCCATTTCGCAGCGCGGATTCCAGCCGACACATGAATTCCTCCACGCCCAACTCTACCGCATTGCTGATGGCATAAAGGGGCGGCAACTCAAGCGCGCGTAATATAGGCGCATTTGCCGGAAGCAAAGGCGCAACCGTCACCTCACCCGATCTCTGCCAGGAAAATTGCTGCCCCTCATGAGGATATAACTCACCAGTCCATTGGATCACACGAAAAAATTGCAGCCGTACGGTCGCATGCGGATAGGTAAAAGTTCGCGTGATCCACGGATAGGCCACCACAACGTCGATACCCAGTTCTTCCCGCAATTCGCGCACCAGCGCATCGAGGGCAGATTCCCCAGCCTCAACTTTACCGCCAGGAAACTCCCAGAAACCCGCCCAGATTTTATCGTCAGGCCGCTGCGCCAGCAGGAATGAACCGTCCGGTCGCTGCAATACGGCTGCCGAGACCTCAACTATTTTTTTATTTGAATTGTCCAAAAAGGCCCCATGAATAATGCTTGCCAGATTTAAATCGGCAGGTTTTTTGCAAATGCTTTCAACATAATCAACGGAGGGCCAAACTTCACGCCAGATTGGTATGGGTCGAACGACGGACTGAAAAAATCAACAAAACCGGGATGTAAATAGATGTCGGTATCGCTGACGATATGAAACCCCATGCTCCAATCAGCAAAATCTCTTGCCGGGATGACATATCTTTCCAGAATCATGACCGAATGGTGCCTGGAATCAAGCTTGATTCGTTCCATCACCCTATTCACAAACTGACTTTCTCCTTCTAACACCTGAATGAAATGCCCTTGGCGATATAGCAACATCCCGGTGATACCAAATTTCAAATTTTCCTGCCGGGACACCTCAAGAATTTCGGCAAGATCGGTATCGCTCATTTCATGAACGGCCGTACTGACGTAGATAATGTGTATGAGCGTCATATCAGATTAATTTTTTAAGCAGCCGTGAAATCAAGCCGGTTACCGTCAGGCAATTTTACACCTGCCGGATAAATAAGACTGCTTAAGTTTTTGCGCCCCATCTTGGCAGCAGCGTATTGCTCACCCCCAGATGATCGAGGATACGCGCCACAACGAAATCCACCATGTCCTGTATGCTGGCAGGCATATAATAAAAACCCGGGTTTGGCGGCATGATGACCGCACCCGCCTGCGCCAGCTTGAGCATATTTTCCAGATGAATCACTGAAAACGGCATCTCGCGGGGCGCGAGAATCAGCGTGCGTTTTTCTTTAAGCATCACATCTGCCGCTCGCGCGATCAGATCATCGCTGATACCGGCAGCCACCTTCGCCAGTGTCCCCATGGTGCAGGGACAGATGACCATCGCATCACCCGGATTTGAACCCGATGCCATCGGTGCATACCAGTCATCACGCCCGAAGACATGTAACTCGCCGGTGAACGGCCCCATGCGTTCATGGAGCATGCGCTCGGCATCCTGCGGACGACTCGGCAAGACCATATTTAATTCCTGCTTCGCAACAATCTGCGCTGCCTGTGAATACACAAGATGCACACACTGCCCGCTTTGCAGCAGGCATTCGAGCAGGCGCATCCCGTATGGCATACCGGAGGCACCTGTAAAAGCGAGGGTAATGATTTTCAAATGATCTCCTGTCGTAGCTGGCAGCTTGTCAGGAATCATTTTACCCCGTAATTTCCCACTGCAATGGTTGATTCATTCTCCATCCCGCATCAGCGTGTATTGCGAGACGTGCTCAAAGACGAGCCCGCTGAAAAATCAACGGGGGCTTCACCGGCAGGTTGCCACTCGCGCAGAGGCCATAAAAGGAAACATTTTATGCAACCCACAATGCTCCGCGGCGATTTTAGTCTATTGATACCAGTCGGTTTTGAACGCCCGTACTGCAAAAGCTCGGCTAAGTAAACCTGTTGTGCCCGTTATCGGCGAACTGCACCATCCAAAAACAGGCCAAAATACATAGATATTTTGGCATATTGTTATTATGTATCGAAAGGATATAAAGTTTGCCATCCGTTGCTGCAGGTAATACCTGCGTGTAGCCGTCGACGGGAAACAGTAACTTTTTATTTTATATCTGGAGAACATCATGACAACTTCACATATCTTAAAACTCGTGGCAGCGCTTGCATTAACTGTGGGGTTCTCCACAGCACAAGCAGCGGTACAAACCGCTACGCTAACCAACACCACCACCGTGACGAGCACCTGTGCAATGGCATCAGGCGGGGGCTTAGCGTTTGGTGCCTATACCAGCAACCAGGCAACACCGATGAACGCAACCACGACCGTGACGGCCAATTGCTCGTTGAACACCCCTTATAGCATCTCAATGGATGGGGGGTTGCATACAGGTGCTGCTTTCCCGAATGTACGCGCATTGGCTAACGGCGGCTCGGCGCTGGCCTATTTTATTCGCATGGATAGTCAGGCTGGTGCGACATGGGGCAACAACGATGTACACGGCGCTGTAAAGAGTGGTGCCGGAACCGCCGCCGATCAGATCTACACAGTGTACGGCAGTATTTCAGCTTCTCAACCTGCCTCGGGAGGGACTTACTCTGATACGGTGGTAGCAACAATCACATATTGAATCATATAAAATGATGAAAAATAATATGGTGTACTACAAATCAGCGGCCAAGTTCGGTATTTTGGCCGCATTTTTTTTCTCAACATATGTAAATGGCGCACAATTTAGCGTTAATCCGGTGCGGGTCTATCTTGACGGCAAGTCAAAAACAGGTTCTTTGGTGGTTGAAAATACCAGCGATGAAGTAGTTACGATACAGGCTACGCTCAATTCATGGACGCAAGCTGATGGCATGGATAAAAACGAACCCACCGAGGATTTGCTGGTTTCACCACCCATTTTCAAGGTTCAACCACAGTCCAGACAAGTCGTTCGAATTGGGTTTTTAAAAACCCCGGACGCAACCCGTGAGGGGACTTACCGCTTATTTCTTCAGGAAGTACCGCAGCCTAGAAAACCCGACGAGCAGGGGATGGGCGTCTCTCTCAGGATGTCTTTGCCCATTTTTGTTGCACCCAGTGCAGGCAATCATCAGGCTTTACTCAAATGGACGGCACAATCTGTCGATGACAACCACCTCAAGCTCTCTTTAGCCAACTCCGGCAATGCACATATCCAGATTACTGCGATCAGTGTCAGTCTGCCGGACGGTTCCTACTTGGCAGGCAGTCCGGCGATGATGACTTATATCCTTCCCGGGCAACTTCATACATGGGACTTTATTACGGATAAGCCATGGAAAAATGGCGCACTGCGGGTAGCAGTCAAGTCAGATGCAGCGGCCCCCGGTGTGGAGACAGACGTCAAACCGGAGTGATCGCCTGATATGGTGTTGCACAGCAGACCATGCCTGATTTTTTGGTGTGGTCTTTTTATATCGCTGCTCAGCGCAACCTGCGCCATAGCCGATGAGCCGCCTTATACGCTGCAACTCTATTCAATTAAGGTCAACGGTCAGGACATGGAGATGACTCCCATCCTGTATTCGCAAACGGAAGGCTATTTTGTGCGTGCCGATACATTCGAACAATGGGGGCTAAATCCGCCGCAGTCGACGCCTGTTAAGTCCATGAATGCAGAATATTATCCGCTTAGTGCAACCAAAGGCTATAAATTTAAGCTCGATGAGACCAATCAGGCGCTGACACTTGAATTTGATCCCGCAGCCTTTAAGGCTAACATCTTTGGGAGCCCGCCGGAAAAAACGGTGTTGAGCCCACAGGAGGCTGGCGGGGTTTTTAATTACGATTTATACGGTACAAATACAAGCTCACACAATCTGAATCTGACACAAATTAACGGACAGTTTGAATTGGGTTGGTTTAACGGCTTGGGTGCCGGCCTGACTAATTTTGTCGGACAGAATTTGTACACGAATTTGAACCAGCCCAATACGAAGGCCAGACTCATCAGGCTAGACAGCAACTGGACCCGGGATTTTTCAGAACAACGCAGGAGTGTCGTGTTCGGTGATGCCAACGGCAGAAGCGGCATTTGGGGCCGCCCCGTAAAATTTGCCGGCATTCAATTTGGTACCAATTTTGCTACGCAACCGGGCTTTGTGACGATACCGTTACCGTCCTTTTCCGGTGAGGCGGCACTTCCCAGCATGGCAGACGTATATATCAACGGAAATCGCCAGATGAGTCAACCCATCACGCCAGGCCCTTTTCAACTCAATAATTTCCCTGTTATTACAGGAGCAGGTGAGGCTAGGATTGTTGTCAAAGATATGCTGGGCAAAGAGCAGGTGATCACCCAGCCATTTTATCTGACGCCCAATTTATTACGTCCCGGCGTTGAGGACTACACCGTCGAGCTAGGCTTGATTCGCAAAAACTTTGGCATTGACAATGCGACTTATGGCCGGCCGATGCTAGTCGGCACACAACGAGTGGGGCTTAGCGACAAGATGACCACAGAATATCGGATCGAGGCGTTACCTGATCAACAAACGGCCGGTATTGCACTCACTTACATTCCCCCTGTACACGTTGCATTGACTGCTGCAGCGGCTGTCAGCGCCAGCCACAACGGTACTGGAGACTATCTTCTGCTCGGGCTGGATCATCAGGCATTTGGCGGAATTAATTTTGGCGCACGCGCGCAGTTATCCAGCAATCAGTTTACCCAGTTAGGTCTTAGCGCGCCTGCTCAGTCAAAACGCTTGTCAGCGAATGTGGGCTTTTATACGGGATTGGGTTCATTTGGCTTTAGCTATACTTACCAGAAAGTGGGCGCATCGCCGATAGGCGAATACATTACGTCTAACTATTCAAAATCGATAGGCGGAAAAGCCTCCGTCTCGCTGTCTTATTTCAGCGCCCTCAGTGGGCCTGCAAATCAAATGATCAGCGTTTTTTTAGCGTATCCGCTGGATAACGGTATTTTTGCCAGTTCCAGCTTAATCTCTCAGCAGGGGAAGTTGAATACAACCATTCAGATGCAAAAAAATGCACCCTATGGTACCGGCATGGGGTTTCGCGCATTGGCGGGCGGCGGCCAGATCAAACGTGAGGAGGCCGGCATCACACTGCAGACTGATTATGGCGCCTATATATTAGATGCAGGGCATACGGACAATACGACCAGTTACCGCTTCACTGCTAACGGTAGCGTGGAGGTGTTGCAAGGAAAAATATTTATGTCACGCCGCGTTTACGATAGTTTTGCGGTGGCTCAGGTACCGGGCTTTCCAAACGTACCGGTTTATTTGAATGGCCAACTTGCTGCGCACACCGATCACGATGGATACGCCATTTTACCCGGACTGCCGGCCTTTCAAAAAAGTCGGGTCACTATAGACACCAAAGACTTGCCCATTGAAGCGCAAATCGAAAGAAGCGAAGCACAGGTTACGCCGCATTACCGCAGCGGCGTCAGTCTGAAATTTTCGGTTCAGCTCTCCATCGGTGCGCTGGTCAGATTTGTTGCCGAGAACGGTGAGCCCCTGCCGAATGGCACGCTGATCACGATTGAAGGAAGTCAGGATGAGTTTCAGGTTGCGTTGCAGGGTGAGGCCTATCTCACAGGCCTGAACAAGATAAATAAAATTAAAGCCAGCTGGAATAAACAGCATTGTGAAATCGAAGTCATGTTGCCTGAAAATCCGGGGCCATTGCCACATATCGGCCCTTTGCTCTGCCGAGGTATCCAGCCATGAAGTTCATCCTGCTCTTGATACTGTCTTGTTATTCATACTATTCTGACGCGGCCTGTTCCATGTCAGTTACAAATGTCATCTATGGCGCTTATACGCCTGCGAGTTTTGCGCCACTCGATGGCATGGGCAATATCGCTGTCAGCTGTGATGGCACGCAGGGGCAGCTCATCGCGTACACCATCGTGCTTAACGGCGGGAACAGTGGCGGGTATCTGGCGCGGAAAATGGGTTATGACGGCTATGCCATCAATTACAACAACTATCTTGATGCCGCACGTACGAAAATCTGGGGCGACGGCAATGCAGGAAGCCTCACTTTGTCTGACAATTACAACGCAATTAGCGGAATGAATGTCAGAAATTATGCGATATACGGACGAATTCCTGGAAATCAGGCTATTCCTGCAGGCGAGTATAGTGATTCGATCATCGTGACGTTAACATATTGAAATTCTCAACAAGACGGGTCTGTGGGTGCTGCTTTTGCACTAGTTGCTGAGGAATCATCCATAAAACGAGCGACAATCAAACCGTTCACCGCGCCAAAAACAAGCGCTGCGATCGCAAAAATCGGAATCAAATAAGCAATTCCTGCATGCGGAATCAACCATAAATAGACCACAGACATTTGCCCTGCAATATGCGCGAATGCTGCCAGCACACTGTGGCTGACCGGACCGAACCAGCGCGATGGCAGATGTTGTGCAACGCTCAGCACGAGCAAGCTGAGCAACGCGCCGGCCAGGCTTAGAAAAAATCCCGGCGTCAGAAAATTACCGAACATCAAGCTGCCTGCGAACACGCGCAATAAGGATACCCAGGCTGCAATACGCCACCCGTAACGCGCCAGCACAATCAGCGTGACGATGTTAGCCAGCCCCGGCTTCACGCCTGGCAATGGCGAGGGAATAGCGCCTTCCAGTATGGTCAGTCCGAGGGCAACCGCTGCCATACGCGCGACATGATGATCTTCCGCAGTCGTATTTAACAGGATTGAGGACTGAGGATTATGAATCGGGGATCGAGGATTGGCGTTTATTCGCGTCTCAACCACCCATTCTGAATCCTGCGGGTCAGTAGTTGAGGCTGTCATAACGCTTATGGCTACCAGTCAGTTCGACACTGACCTGATTAGGCAGGCAAAGTGCAATTTCGCCCGCGTGATCCAGCCAGCCTTGCCGCACACAATATTGGCGCGGGCCAGGATCAGATGCGATGCGAGCCTTACGATTTTTAATCGCGATAATACTGACGCCCAGGGGACCGGGCACTTCAATCTGCTGATCCTGGGAGAGTGACACTTCAATAAAAATTTTGCCGCCACTCCGTACCAGCGCCTTATCGGCCAACTCACCTGTCCACAATGACAGCGTAAGAAACACGACACATACACAGCCCAAGCCCAGCGTCAGCCAGTCTCCCGCCTTAATATAACGAAAAACTGGCATCAGGATAATTCGCGGTGTCGGAGTAAGACCTGATGCTGCGCACTAAAATGTCGCGAAAGTTTTTCGCTGATATACACAGAGCGGTGTTGCCCGCCTGTACAGCCTATTGCGACCGTTAAATAGCTGCGATTATCCTCAATAAAACGGGGTAGCCAGCGCGCCACAAACGCGCTGATATCGCCGAACATATCCTGTGTTGAGGGTGAATTTTCAAGAAAATCAATCACCGGCTTATCCTGCCCGGTCAAAGGCCGCAGCTGCGGGTCGTAATACGGATTAGGCAGACAGCGCACATCAAAAACATAGTCGGCATCGAGCGGAATGCCATGTTTAAAACCAAACGATTCAAACAGGAGTGTCAGGCGCGCACGGTCTAGCAGAATAAACTGTTTGATCCATGCCCTGAGCGCCTTGGCGCCAAGCTCACTGGTATCGATGTGATGCCCGATATTGCTTATTTCACTCAGTAACTCCCGCTCATAATGAACGCATTCAGGCAAAGTTTTAATGCCGTCGCTAAGCGGATGCATACGACGCGTTTCGGAAAAACGCTTCACCAGCGTATCCGTCTTGGCATCCAGAAAAATCACATGTACCGACAAATCTTTTTGCATCAACTGCAGTAAAATTTCAGGTAATTTTTGCACGCTGTTGGCGCTGCGCACATCGATACTGACTGCCATTTTCTGATAGCCTGCTGTCAGCAAATACGCCACCAGATTAATCAATAGTTCGGCGGGCAAATTATCTACGCAGTAAAACCCGCTGTCTTCGAGCACTTTAAGCGCGACACTTTTACCTGATCCGGACAAACCGCTTAACAGGAACAATTGCATCTTACGATCCACTGAGCATTTGATCATGCCGGTTGATGAATTCATGCATGGTATTGATGCCCCGTTGTTGCAGAACAAAATTGCGTGCGGCGGCCTCCACCAGTACGGCAAGATTGCGCCCTGCCACGACAGGAATATTGACGGTGCTGATTTTCACACCCAGGATATCCTGATTCGTCGCGACGAGCGGCAGACGCTCCATCTGGGATAGTTCTCCCTCCTGAGCGCGATGCAGATGCACGATGAGCTTCAGGCTTTTCTTGCGACGCACCGCCGTTTCTCCAAACATGGTGCGTATATTCAGCATGCCCAAACCGCGCACTTCCAGAAAGTCTCTGAGTAACTCCGGGCAACGGCCTTCAAGCGTATCTGGTGCAATGCGGTGCAATTCGACCACATCATCTGCGACCAGTCCGCTGCCACGCGTAATGAGTTCAAGCCCGAGCTCGCTTTTACCCACTGCACTTTCACCGGTTATCATTACTCCGACACCCAGCACATCAAGCAATACACCATGACGCGTCGTCGCTTCCGCCAGTTCCTTGGCAAGATAGTGACGAATCAGCCACATCAGATGCACACTGGGTTTAGCAGAGGCGAATAACGGAATACTGGAGCGATTAGCGAAACTGATCAGTTCCTGTGGAATTTCGGCAGATCCTGCCACAATCAGGCAAGTCGTACCATTTTTTTCAATTTGTTCAAATGCGCTATCCCGCTCAGACTGATTCTGATTACGAAGATAGTCGAGTTCAGTTTCGCTCAGTACCTGTACCCAGCTCGGGTGTATCAGGCTGAGGTGACCTACCATCTCACGGTTGGATGCCTCAACAGCTTCGCTGTCTATAATGCGATCAACGCCGTCTGTTCCTGCAACACGGGTGAGCTCAAGCCGTATCTGTTTGTCTTCAAACAGCTGCCTGATATTCACCTGACTCATACAGCGCTTTGCCAGTTAGTAAAAATCTGATACATACTGGAGGCATCTGCACATGCCTGCAATTTGGTACGAAAATCTGCATCGCTGAACATTTGGGCCAGTTCACCTAGCAGTTGTAAATGTAAATCAGTCGCTAATTCGGGAACCAGCAACACAAAAATCAGTGTCACGGGCTGACCATCCGGCGCATCAAACGGAATCGGGTGAATGGTTCTGACAAAAGCGGCCGTTGCTTCCCGTAATTTCGGGATGCGTCCGTGCGGGATTGCGACACCTTGCCCCAACCCAGTCGAACCTAATTTTTCACGGGCAAACAGACTGTCAAAAACCTGGCTGCGGGCAATTTGCATCTGATTTTCAAACAACATTCCCACACGTTCAAACACACGTTTTTTACTGGTGGAATCTGTATCCAGCAGGATATTGTCGGCCACCAGGATTTTGCTGATTAAATTCATCGTTGTATGCCCAAGGCAAAGGCGGCATTGCTGCCGCCGGGTGTAATTTACTCTTCTGCTACGGCCTGGATACCGGTTTCATCATGGCGACGATCAGCCAGCTTCTCTTTATGTTTGATCACCTGGCGATCCAGCTTATCCACCAGCGCATCGATTGCAGCATACAGATTTTCATCGTCGCACTCGACGAAAACGTTTTTTCCGCTGATGTGCACCGTCGCTTCGGCTTTCTGTTTGAGCTTTTCGACAGACAGGATGATATTCACATCCATGACATTGTCAAAATGCCGTTTGATCTTGCCGAACTTTTCAGTCGCATAGTCGCGAATGGCAGGGGTGATTTCCAGGTGGTGTCCGGTTATATGGAGGTTCATTTTGTGCTCCTTGTTTTAAAGTGATTTACGGAGATTCACCGGGAGGATATGTAATGCTTCCCGATACTTTGCTATGGTGCGTCGGGCGACGACTATGCCCTGCTGCGCCAAGATTTCTGACATGCGTCCGTCCGTAAGTGGTTTGCATGTATCTTCACCGCCGACTAATTGTTTAATCAGTTCGCGTATTGCGGCTGAAGAACAGACGCCTCCACTTTCCGTGACCAGGCCGCTGCCAAAGAAATATTTAAATTCGTATATGCCACGCGGCGTACGCATGAATTTTTGCGTGGTGCCGCGTGAAACGGTTGATTCGTGCATTTCAAGTTCATCTGCAATTTCTCGCAAGACCAGAGGACGCATGGCGATTTCACCATGTTCCAGAAAAGCTCCCTGCCGTTCAACAATCGCCTGAGCCACTCTTAAGATAGTCTCATATCGTTGTCTCAAACTTTTAATCAACCAGCTCGCTTCCTGTAATTGAGCCACCAGCGGTGCACCCGACTTGTCATCGCGCTGCTGCAGGATGTTCGCATACATCTGATTGACGCGCAATTTGGGCATCGCATCTGAATTAAGCCTGGCCCGCCACTTCCCTTTGTAATTTTCGACGATCACATCGGGTACGACATAGTCTGCCACGCTCCGGTCAAACTCACCGCCAGGCTTAGGATTCAGGCTGAGAATCAGACTCTGCGCTACTCTCAGGCTGTCATCCGTACAACGCATTAATTTTTTGATTCTTACAAAATCATGTGCTGCCAGCAAATCCAGATGTAAAGCCGCGAGGCTGATAGCCAGCTCACGTTGCGGCGTCTCCTCAGGCAATGCCTTCAGTTGCAGCGCAAGACACTCGCTCAAATTTCGCGCCCCCAACCCAGGCCGATCGAGATATTGTAATTGCACAAGCGCAGTTTCAAGATCATCCAGCGTAATGGCAAGTTCAGCGGGCAACAGCTCGGCTAATTCCGCCAGATCCTGCACCATATAACCATTTTCATCCAGCGCATCGATCAACATGCCGATCACGAGCTTATCCCGGGCATTGAGTTGGCTGATGGATAGCTGGTTATGCAGATATTCCCGCATGCTCGCCTGCAAAGCCGCCTGCTCTGGATATGACTCGCTTTCGTCATCGGCACCACGCGTATTCCATTCAACAGGTTCTGCTGCATGACTTTCATCATAGCGATCATCATGATCACTTTGCGGCCGCTCTTCTGTGACGGCACTGATGCGGGATTCGCCCGAAAAAACGGCAATCTCTTCGCTCAATTCCAGCATAGGATTTTCTTCAAGCATGCGCGCGACCTCCTGCTGCATATCCTGAGTAGACAGCTGAAGCAATCGAATGGACTGCTGCAACTGAGGCGTGAGCGTCAGTTGCTGTGACATGCGAAGTTGTAGGGAGGCTTTCATTACCATTACCTGGGATCGTTCTTGCGGGCGCTCTTCAAAGTTTGAAGTTTTCGCCCAAATAGACTTTCCTCACGCCTTCATTGTAGATGATTTCATCCGGTTTGCCTTCCGCCATCACCGATCCTGCGTTGATGATATATGCACGGTCACAAATACCGAGGGTTTCACGCACATTATGATCAGTGATCAACACCCCGATATTTCGCTCCTTGAGAAAATAGATGATTTTCTGAATATCGAGTACCGCAATCGGATCCACGCCGGCAAACGGCTCATCAAGTAAAATAAAACGCGGATCCGTCGCCAGCGTGCGTGCAATTTCTACACGGCGACGTTCACCGCCGGACAAACTCACTGCCGGATTATTCCGTATAGCCTGAATATGCAGATCATTGAGCAATTCTTCCAGCCGACGTTCAACATCTTCATCCGATAAGTTTTGCAATTCAAGCACAGCCTGAATATTTTGCGCAACCGTCATCCGTCTGAAAATAGAAGCTTCCTGAGGCAGATACCCCAATCCCAGGCGCGCGCGACGATGTATCGGCATGCGGGTAATATCCTGATTATCAATTGTAATTTTTCCGCCATCAGCAGCGACAAGCCCTACGATCATATAAAACGAGGTGGTTTTACCCGCACCGTTCGGCCCCAGCAACCCCACCACTTCGCCACTTTTTACCGAAAGAGAGGCATCATGAACGACCGTACGCAAGCCGTATTTTTTCTTCAGGGCGACCGCACGCAGTTCACTCATTTTTTCTCCATGACTGCAGCCGGGGTCTGCGTTGTTGCAGCGGCATCGACAGGCTTGGTTTTCGGAAACAGCACGGCATGCACCCGCTTCGATGCACCATCGGCATTTTTACTATCAGCCTGAAATATTTCAGTTTTTGAGTTGTACGTCACGTGCTCACCGCGCACTTCATCCTGAGCACGCTTGACTCTGGCCTGTATGAAGAAATCGACGGTATCGGCATGTGTATCGTATTCAATGCGCTCACCGTAACCCTCTACATATTCATCCAACCCTTCACGCTTTTGCCTGAAACTGGCTGTATGCCCATAGGCGGTCCCATGTTTAAAGCCTGCTTTATCCTGCACAACGACAACCTTGTCACCGCGTATCACCAGTGTGCCCTGAGTCAAAATGACATTTCCTGAAAAGGTGCTGACCTGTTTGGCATCATCCACCAGTACCTGATCCGCATCGATATTGACAGGTTTATCGCGATCCGCCTGTTCCGCGCAGGCTGGAATTGAAAACAACAACAGCACAATCAACAGTTTATTTTGCATAGTGTACACTTCTGACCTGAGAGAGCAATTTCATAGTACGCGCTTTATTATCCATTTCAAGCCCGACTGCGTGCACCGTGTTGTTTGCGTTAATGATCGTCACCGCTTTATCTGTATCGGCCCAATCCCGATTAGGCAATACACGCAGATACTCTGTCTGTAGCGTCATGGCAGATTGATCACCGACGGCCTCACGCTGCACGTTGACATTGGCACGAAATACAACCTCATCGCCGAGACTGGAAATGTTCCCCTGCTGTCCGTTTATATGCACGGGAGGCCGATCCTGGGTCAGCATCGTCATGCGCGGCATTTCAAGCTCGGTTGTGTCATGATCCGGATAATGCCTCAACTGGCTGGCAGTCAGCAAAAAACGCGGCTCCCCCTGCAAATCCATTTTAGTCGCGTGAAAATGATCCATAATGCCATCCGGGTCGTGACGCTCGTTATTTGCCGACAAGGCTATCTCCTGCTGCACCTGACTATCCAGCCAGTAAACACAGGCCAGCAAGAGCAACAACGGAATCAGCGGCAACCAATAGCGCGACCGGGAAACGAGCGTCATTTCAAATAGGGCGAGAGCTGGCCATCCAGCGTCCCCTGAGCGGACATGATCAATTCGCAAGCTTCGCGCACCGCACCATGCCCGCCACTGCGTTTAGTGACATAGTGTGAGTGCTCGCGCACAAGCTGAGGCGATTCAGGCACGGCGATCGCCAGACCCACATGGCGCATGACACAAAGATCGACGACATCGTCCCCCATGTAAGCCGCCGCATCACGCGACAAATTTAACTTGTTCAGCAAATCGACCATTGCATCGAGTTTATGCTCAACGCCCTGATAAACATGTGCAATCCCCAGATTTTGCGCACGCATTTCAACACAACGCGATGTTCGGCCGGTAATAATAGCCACCTCAACGCCACTGGCTCGCAGCATTTTCACGCCATGCCCGTCCAGCGAGTTAAATCGCTTAAACTCCTCCCCCGAGTCGGACAGGAACAAACCACCGTCCGTCATCACACCATCCACATCAAAAGCAACCAGACGTACCAATTTTGCACGGTTTAAAAACATGAATATCTCCTGAGAGTGATGAATAGGGAGCCGCGGGGAAAAAACTATATGACCTTGGCGTGCAGCAAATCATGCATATTCAGCGCACCAACCAGTTGCTGCGCCTCGTTCACCACCAGCATCTGGCTGATGCTGTATTGCTCCATCAGTTGCACCGCCTCGACCGCCATGCTGTCTGCGCTGATACAGCGGGGATGAACCGACATCACACTCATAACCGGTGTACTACTGAAATCCAGCTTTTTTTGCAACGTACGTCGCAAATCGCCGTCAGTGAAGATTCCCTGCACAATGTCATGCTCATCCACAATCGCGGTCATGCCCACGCCTTTGCGTGACATTTCCATCAGTGCATCACTCAACATGGCGTCAGTTTGCACCATCGGTATGCGCGCGCCTGTGCGCATCACATCGCCAACCAGCGTCAACAGGCGTCGACCGAGACTGCCTCCCGGATGAGAGCGGGCAAAATTTTCCGCATTAAATCCCTTCGCATCAAGCAAGGCCACTGCCAGCGCATCTCCCAGCGCCAGCGAGGCTGTCGTGCTGGCGGTCGGCGCCAGGCCCATCGGACACGCTTCCTTATCAACCGCCGCATTCAGATGCACATCTGCCACCTGCGCCAGACTGGAGCCGGGGTATCCGGTCATGCTGATCAGCCTGGCGCCCTGCCGCTTGATAATGGGCACGATTGTCATCAACTCCTGACTTTCACCCGAATATGACAAGGCAATAAAAACATCCTCACTTGTTACCATACCGAGATCGCCATGACTGGCTTCACCCGGATGGACGAAATAAGCCGGTGTGCCTGTACTGGACATGGTCGCTGCAATTTTACGCGCAATGTGACCCGACTTTCCCATGCCACTTACAATCACTCGCCCTTCGCAGCGCAGAATCAAATCCAGTGCATGCACAAAAGAATCATCAAGGCGCAAGCTTAAGGCCTGTACGGCAGCAGCCTCGATATCCAGAACCTGACGCCCCAGCAGCAGCGCACGAGGCGCATCGGAAAGAAATTTATTCATGGCCGCATTATAGCAAGGTCGTCGCAACTCACAAGAGTTGATACGCCAAGGGTAAACGCCCGGGGTATATTTCTTTTCAACTACTATTAACTTTGCAAACTGCGCCGGAGTACGGCATTATCACACGGCCAACTTCACGCACCAGTTCAGATGGACAATTCGCTCTCCCTCGTGCTCATACTGCTCGCGACCGCCGTACTGGTGGTCGTGGTCTGCCGCGTCCTCAAATTGCCCGTGATGCTAGGTTATCTCACTGTAGGTATTTTGATTGGCCCGCACGCCTTCGGCTGGATTCCTGATACGCCCAGCACCCGCCACCTGGCTGAATTTGGCGTGGTTTTCCTGATGTTCAGCATCGGACTGGAGTTCAGCTTATCCAGACTTAAGGCCATGCATCGCACCGTTTTCGGTTTAGGCGGCGCCCAGGTACTCGCCACCATTTTGCTTGTCATGGGAATTACCTGGCTTTTCAGCATAGACTGGCGCGCAGGCCTGGCACTGGGCGGGATACTGGCCATGTCGTCGACCGCGATTGTCAGCAAAATGCTGGTTGAGCGGGCCGAACTCAACCTGCCCTATGGCCAGCAGATGATGGGCGTATTGCTGTTTCAGGATCTGGCCGTCGTCCCTTTACTGATCATCATTCCGGCCTTAGCCTCACAGCCTGCCAACCTGCCTGCCACATTAGGCTACGCAATGCTCAAGGCAGCACTCGTGTTATTGGTTCTGCTGGTGTTCGGCCAGCGCATCATGCGCCGCTGGTTTCACGTGGTTGCCAGCCAGAAATCTTCTGAACTCTTTACGCTGAACGTGCTGTTCATCACACTGGGTCTGGCCTACCTGACTGAGCTGGCAGGACTCTCTATGGCGTTGGGTGCATTTGTAGCAGGCATGCTGATTTCCGAAACAGAATACCGCTATCAGGTGGAAGAAGACATCAAGCCGTTCCGGGATGTGCTGCTGGGCCTGTTCTTCGTCACCATCGGCATGATGCTCAATCTTTCCAGTGTATATCTAAATCTTGGCTGGATAGTGCTTGCTTTGAGCATGCTGATCCTGCTCAAAGCACTGCTGATCGCCCTGCTGGCACGTGCCTTTGAAGGAGACTGGGGGGTTGCCCTGCGCAGCGGGATTGGCCTGGCTCAGGCGGGGGAATTCGGTTTCGTTCTGCTGACACTGGCCGATGAAGCGCATCTGCTGCATGGCGCCACCATGCAAATCACGCTGGCCACCATGCTCCTGTCGATGCTGACTGCGCCTTTCCTGATTCAATACGCTGAAGCCATTTCGCGCCGCCTGTCAGCCGACGAGTGGACCAATCGCGCCTTACAAATGCACCAGATTGCAATCCACAGCATGCTCAGCACAGGCCATATCATTTTGTGCGGCTATGGGCGCAGCGGTCAAAAACTCGCCAGCATTCTGGAAGAAGAAAAACTGCGCTTCATCGCACTGGATCTTGATTCCCGCCGGGTGCGCGAAGCGGCTGCCGACAAAAAAAGCGTTGTATACGGGGATGCGGCCAAACGCGAAGTCCTGATGGCCGCAGGCCTGATGCGCGCCAAAGTTCTTGTCATCACGTACACGGATAAGCATTCTGCGCTGGCTATTTTGCGGCACGTCAAAGATCTGCGTCCTGACTTGCCTGTCGTCGTGCGCACCAATGACGATACGCATCTGGAAATACTGAAAAATGCCGGTGCAGCAGAAGTGGTCGCCGAAGTACTGGAAGGCAGCGTGATGCTGGCATCCCAGGCTCTGCTGCTCGCCGGCGTACCGCTCAACCGCGTGGTTCGTCATGTCCAGGAAAATCGTGCGCGCCGTTATGCCATGTTCAACGGCTATATGCGCAATACAGAAGAGCAGGATTCTGAGTCCAACGATGAAATGCAGCCCCGTTTTCTGAACGTGCTCCTCAAAACCGACTCTGCGACCGTAGGAAAACGCCTGATGGATGCCGAATTACATACACTGAATGTAGAAGTAAAAGCGCTCCGACGCTACAATGTCCATGGCGCACAACCCAGTGAAGAGATGATCCTGCAAACCGGTGATGTACTGGTACTGCTTGGTCTGCCCGAAGCATTGGAACTCGCCGAAATACGACTGCACAAAGGCAGTCTTTGACAAACCCACAGGAATACTGACTTTACCCCCCCTTGAGATTCTTATGAGTTATCCGTCATGAAAATTGCACCCACCGCCGAAGAAATACACAATCTTTTCGACAATAATAATCCGAAAGAAGTCTGGCAAAAAATATTTGAAATAATCAGACTCATCAGCCCAGAATTTAACTTCAGCACGGCACAAACCACATTCGATGACGTAATTCGGCTGTTTGAGGGTCAGTATCCGGGCTATTGCCAGATCAAAACGCTGTATCATAATCTGCACCACACAATGGACGTTGTGCTGTGTGCTGTCCGGCTCATGCATGGCGTGCATCTTTCCGGCACAGCGCTTGCCGATGACGACATCACGATCGTCATAATGGCGGCTCTCATGCACGATGTCGGCTATGCGCAGTATGAAGGCGAAGACATTGGAACCGGCGCACAACACACGCCGAATCATGTCAACCGCAGCATTGAGTTCATGCACAGTTACATCGCTGATAAACACTTATCAGCAGCATGGGCCACACCGCTGAAATCGGTCATTCTGTGCAGCAATCCGATGCTCAATATTTCAGACATCTCATTTTCCGATGATCACACAAGATTGCTGGGGAGCATTCTGGGTACAGCAGATTTAACAGGACAGATGGCAGACAGAAGCTATCTGGAAAAACTGCTGTTTCTGTATCTGGAATTCGAAGAAGCAGGATTTAGCAACTATCAGAATGTCCACGATATGCTGCGCAAAACGCAAATATTCTACGAAGCCACGCAACTGCGGCTACGCGAGCAGTTCGGCAGCATCAACAGCAAATTAGCGCTTCACTTTAAAGACAGGTATGGCACTGAGCAAGACTACTACCTTGAATCGATTGAGAAGAACCTCATCTACCTGTCCAAAATCACGGCACTCAACGATGCAAAGCACCTGACCATGCTCAAACGAGGCGGGATCGTTGAAAGATCAGGCAGTTATAAACGCTTCATCCCTTAAAACGCTTTCCAGGAGCAGCCTGACCGGCGTCGGGATCGCCGCATCAAGCGCCTCACTTATATTCATCCACATAGCCGGCTGCGCTGGCTTGTGGGACAAGGTGAGCCGCAACGGTGCGATGTGCAATTTAAAATGGGTAAAAGCATGGGTAAATGCCGGCAAGGTGGCCTGTTCTTTGACCGCCCAGCCTGAAAGCTGCAAATACTCTTCCAGCTCACCTTGATTCAGTTGCGGCAAACACCAGAGCCCGCCCCATATCCCGCTATCGCTGCGTTTTTCCAGAAGTATATCGCCCCCCTCCATCACCAGCAAAAACGTCGCGTACCTTTCTGGCAGCATCTTGCGCAACCTTGGAGTAGGCAGCTCTGCCACCCGCCCGCTTTGCAATGCAGCACAGTCGCCCTGAACAGGGCACAAACCGCATTTTGGGCGACTACGCGTACACAGCGTCGCACCCATATCCATGAGCGCCTGCGTATAGACTGCGACATCGTGCTGCGGCAACAGCGCGTCGGCCTGCCGCCAGAGCAGTTGTTCCACCGACTTGATAGAAGTTGCTCCGCTGATGCCGCAATAACGTGCCAGCACCCGTTTGACGTTACCATCCAAAATGGCATAAGGCTGATGATAAGCTTGTGCACAGATGGCGGCAGCCGTTGACCGCCCGATACCGGGCAAGGCGAGTATCTGCTCATACTGATTAGGGAATATGCCATCGTGCACTGATGCGACCATTTGAGCCGCGCGATACAGATTGCGCCCCCGCGCGTAATACCCCAGCCCGCTCCAGTGCGAGAGCACCTGCTCTTCACTGGAAGAGACCAGCTCAGCAATCGTCGGATATGACGCGATAAAGCGCAGGTAATAGGGAATAACCGTGGCAACCTGCGTCTGCTGCAGCATAATTTCTGACAGCCACACATGATAGGGATTGCCCGTCTGCCACGGCAGATTGTGGCGGCCATGCTCGCGTTGCCATGAAATAAGCGCCGTTGAAAAACCGGGCATCAGCTAGCCGCTTTCGGGTGAAATCTACTCACCGGAACAGACCCTTCAGCGTGTTCTGAAGCTGATCTTTAACCTTTGTTTTGAGCTCTTCCTTCTTTGCTTCAACTTTCTGTTTGGCAGCCTCGCCCACCATCGCACCGAAATCCAGCGCATATTTCAAATCGCTGAACGGGCCGCTGATGCGTACCGGCACCGTGATGCCGCCCACGTTATCCTTGCCGCCCTGCCCTTCCAGCGTTTTGGCCAGCGTCGCTTTTGCCAGATAATTCATGCTGTTTTTACCCACGTCGATATCGCCAGCCCCACTCAATCGCAACAAAGGCGATTTCAGCGACAAATCGTCATTGTGCGCCACGCCGTTAGTAATTTTAAAGGTCGCCTTCAATTCGCTGAAATCGGTCTTTTCGCTCTGATTAGCAGCCTGAGTCTGTGTCTTACCCATCATGGACTGCGCATCTCGCAATTTTTTGGCGATGTTGATCCCTTTGATCGCGCCATCGGCCAGATTCAGAGACAGCGAGCCGTTCATCGCCTGCTTCATGCTGCTCACGGTATTGCCCTGCATGGACAGGTTCACGCCGACATTGCCCCGGCCTTCGAGCGTATCGAAGCCTGCCGCATCACGGGTCAAGGCAGCGACATTGATGCCGACAAGATTCTGACTGATAGCGATGACAGGCGTCGCTGCGGCATTCACACTCATGCTGCCTTTCATGCTGCCCTGATACAGACTGGCTGACAGCGGACTGACGGTAACCTGCCCCTTGTGCGCCTTCACATCCAGCCTAACCTGGCTTGATTTGATATTCGCAACTTTAAGCTGCCCGATGTGCAAACTGCCATTAACATTGAGTGTGCGTAAAGCCGACAGATCCAGCGGCTGTTCAGGCGCCTTATCCTCAGTCTTTTTCGGCATATACAGATCAGCGTCGAACTGATCCACATCCACGTCAAAATCAACAGCGGGACTGGAAAAACCGTTCACAGCGACGCGGGCTTTGACCTGGCTCTGCAACAGGCCGCCGGCCAGATTAAGCTGTACGGATTCTTTGGATAAATCCAGTTGCACACGCCCCTTCATCTGACTGCTGACCGACTTGTTCGGTAATTTGTCACCCGTCGCATTCACAGCCAGAACAAGATCGTTCAGGTTAAATTGTCGGCTCTCAAAGTTACCCGACAAAGGCGAACTCAGATTCACCTTGAATGCCTGATCCGCCTGTTTTACATTCACATCCAGCGTCAGCGCACTGACCTTGAAGGACTGGGCATTGCCGGCGATATCGGGCAATGACAGCGCTGCGACAATGTCGCCCAGCGTCGCATTGAGCTTCAGCTTGTCACCTGAAAATTTGTCATGAGTCATACCCAGAGCAGGTGCATCCAGCGTGACGTCAAACGCATCCTTACCCTTCAAACCTGTCACGTTCAGCGCAAATTTGCTCGCACCAAACTCCTGCGCAGACAAACTGGCACTCGCATCACCGCTGGCTTTCAACTTCATATCACTGATGTCCAGCACTGAACCGCTCACCTGCAAATCTATGTCAGATAACTGATATTGCTGCTTGTCCAGATCGAAAGTCAGCGTTGTTGCGAGCTGAGCGGTGACGTCCAGTTTGGGCTGATTGCCCTGCACACCAACCGACAGCTTGATCTTGCCTGGCACGGCATTGGCGATGCGCCCCGTGCTGAGATTCAGATCCTTGATGACATATTGTGCACCGCTGCCTTCATCGCGATAGGTGAGGCTGGTTTTTTCGATACTGACAGATGCGATATCAAACTTCACAGGCTGACTGCTATCCGCCGGTTTACTGTCTTTGCTCAGCAAATCGTCTATATTGGAAGTGCCATCCTTGCGCTTGATCAGCGTCGCGGTCAGACCGCTCACCAGCACTTCATTGACCACCACCTGTTTCGACAGCAATGGCATCAGCGCCAGCGAAACCCTTGCGGCATCGACGGAGGCAAAATTCTGATCGCTGTTAAATTCGGATAATGAGACTTTCCCCAGATTGGCACCTATGCTGGGAAAAAACGACAATTTGATGTCGCCATCGAGGTGCAGCGTGCGATGTTTGCTGTCCTTGACCGTCTGGATGATCTGCGCTTTGTAGTCGTTCGGATTAAAAGTGGCGGCAAGGTAAGCGGCACCGGCTAGCGCAACGCCCAGCAACGCACCCGCGCCCAGCAAGCCATATTTGACAGTTTTATTCATGACAATCCCTGATAAAAGCAGGTTCTGATTATAGCGGAGTGCCTGCCGATTTGTGGAAGCGAGTTACGCCCCGCCCTCCCAGTCAAGCGGTCGTCGCGGCGGCGTCAGCCATTGTCGAGATAAACCCAGAGAAAAAGTAGTTTCCAGCCCCGGCATGGCGGTTGCGACCGGATCAACCGAGGTAACGAACCAGCACTCAAGATGGTCATCCAGCACGCCATAACTCGACGGCATGAATCCTGAGAAAATCGGCACCGGATCGATATCCAGCGTCTTCAGCGGCGCCATGCGCGGATGATCGCCGATGTACAGGCGTGCCGATCCCGCCCTGAACAGGGAGAAGCCGATCCTGCCCTTAAAATAGGGATACGATTTCACCAACATGCCGCGGAACGCACAATAATTGACAGCACCCATGTTCAACGGCAGCCAGGCCGAAGCGGGCTTTTGGACATCCAGCCGCATCATCATCTGCCCATCCAGATCATACTGACTGCTCACCCACTGATTGCCTATGACGAAATCAAGACTGGCCTGATGCTTGGGCATTCCCCAGATGCCTCTGCCTCCTCTTGCCGCCGCTTCGCTGGAAACGGGGATATCCCAGATATACTGGCCCGTCCCGAATAAGCCGAAGAACAGCCCCGGCAGCAGGCGCGGCGCCGGACGGACACCCCGTGTGCAGGCTATCGCGATCGAATATTCGATGTAATGCCCGGTGTCGGTGACTTTGCAATCGACGACCGTGATGATCAGCACGCCGCGTCGCCACAACTGAAAAGGATGCAGCTCGCTGCAAGGCAGCAATTGTCGCGCAGCTTTCAGATCGATGGAGAAGGCCGCAGTCAGAACCGGCGCCTGTGCGGAACTGACCGGCATGATGTAGGGGATGCCGTCGACCAGCGCATGACGACCATACAGGCGTTGCTGCCTTGCGGGAATTGCCATGCTTCCTCCATGACCGGCGCCTGTGGCCGACTGCGCCTGCGCAGATATATATCGAACAGCGTACGAGTGTTGCCGATCAGCCATAGGCGGGCACATCGAGAGCCGCTATCAGATCTGATTGAATCGAATTCGGGTATCGATCTTATACCCGATATTCGTCGAAATCAAACCCGTCGGGCAGCTAACGAGACTGACCCGACCTTCACGGGGAAACATCTGAGTGACGGCTTTACTACTGAGACAGGTCGTTCAGTCGGACGAAAACTCAAGTTATTGAGAGACTAACTAGGACTAAGGCAGGCCGCAGCCTGCCCCACCCTCCTTTACAGAGTCGCTTTGACTACCACAGCCAATGGCGTGGTTGCCCTGCCGATGAGCTTGCTCAGTTGATGCCCTTCATCGAACAACGCGCCGTTGGAAACGCCCGTATCGGAATTTGCCAGCAGTTCGGCAAGGAATTCCGGCAAGCCTGCGCCAAGCAATGCCTTCTTGTATTCCGCTTCAGGCAGATTGACGTAGCCGATAGCTTTGCAGCTTTGGCGCGAAATTTCTGCGGCGAATTCGCTCAGAGTGAAAGCGACATCACTGGCCAGCTCGTAAGTCTTGCCAGCTTGGTTATCCGAGGTCAGCACAACGGCAGCGGCTTCGGCGTAATCGGCACGTGTAGCCGATGCAATGCGGCCATCGCCCGCGCAGCCATACACCGCGCCCAATGACAGTGCTATGGGGATGCTTGCTGCATAGTTCTCGGTGTACCAACCGTTGCGAAGAAAAGTGAATGGCACGCCACATGCGCGGATGTACGCTTCAGTTTCTCTGTGTTCGCGAGCTAGGCCAAGCATAGAGGTATCTGCCCGCAGCACGCTAGTGTAGGCAAGCAGTTTCACGCCCGCGCGTTTTGCGGCATCGATAACGCTGCGGTGCTGTTGCGTGCGCTGTCCGATCTCGCTGGAAGAAATCAGTAACACTTTATCCGCGCCTTGCAGTGCGGCATCCCAGCTTGCGGGCTGGCTGTAGTCGGCTTGGCGCACTTGCACGCCCAGCGCCGCAATGTCCTTGGCTTTTTCCACATTGCGCACGGCGGCAACAATGTTGCAAGCGGCGGTTTTCTTTAGCAGCGATGCGATGACCAAACGGCCCAATTGTCCGGTAGCTCCGGTTACGATGATCATGGTGTTTCCTTTTTCTGTTTGTTAATCAAGTTGGGGATGCGAAGAATATCCGTTACAATAACTTTTCGTAAGTACGCACTAAATGGTAAGTATAAAAATGCAAACCGATACCAAACAACTGTCCAGCAAAATGAGGCGCGGTGAAATTTTCGCTGTCCAATGTCCATCTCGTGAAATCCTCAAGCACGTCACCAGTCGCTGGGGAGTACTGGTACTGGTGGCATTAATGGAAGGCACACACCGCTTCAGCGACTTGCGCCGCAAGATTGGTGAAGTTAGCGAAAAGATGCTGGCACAAACGCTACAGCAGTTGGAACGGGACGGCTTCATCAACCGGGTATCTCACCCAGTGGTGCCGCCGCATGTGGAATATTCATTAACGCAGCTGGGCGAAGGGGTAGGCAGACAGGTTGAAGCACTAACTGACTGGATCGAAATCAACTTACCGAAAATCATGGAAGCACAGCAGAACTGAACTACAAATTAAAACAGATAGCCCCCGATTTATCAATATTTTTGCAATTGATCCAGACTGATCATGGTCAAAATCAGCAACAATTCGAAACGCCATGACCGTCAGATTTATTGCAGGACAGTCTACTCCTCGAACTTCCGCAGATGGCACAAAGCAGATCATGAAATATGCGGAGTAATCATCTTATGAATAGCCGGTTTATATACGGCAGCCAAAGTATACGCTGCTCGCGATTACACGGCAGAAAGCTTTTGTGAAGTTGCAAAGGATTGTGCGCGGAATTTTAAAATTCCGCGTACAGAAAGCAGTCAATCACCCGCCGACCGGGATACTCAGCACATCGCTCCATTGCCCGACCTGAAGGTCGCGAAGGCGGTAGATCGCCTTGTATTTCCAGATGCTGGCGCTATCGGGCAGCGGCGCGTTGTCGGTAGCGGTAACTTCCGTGCTGATGGTAAAAAAGACAAAGCCTTTGCCATCATTCCTGTCCGCCAGAATTTCAAGCGCACTGGTATCCCCCTTATTCCAGCCCAGAACGGGGTGACCCACCTTGTTTTGCGCCTTCAATACAGGTTTCCAGGTGTCGACATCGACGACATGCGATGCACCTACCAGCCGCAAATCCTGGCCGATCTCCTCAGTGTAGTTCTTGTGTGACTTGATGCTCGCGACCAGCGTGGACAGGCGCGGAATCACGCCCGGCGTGACTACCGGCGGAGTCTCATTACTCACGTTTGTCGCTGCCGGCCAGTCGATATTGCCATTGCCTCCGTCACGCACATGATTTTTGCGTGCGGTCCAGTTGTGGCTGTTGCTTCTGGCTTCGAGATGTCTTCTGAGCGTATAGCCAAAACCTGCCGAATCGGCGTTCAGTGTGGCCAGGTCAGCATCGCTGATATTTAAAATCGACGCATATCGGGGCAAAGTCGCGGCAAGATGTTCGAGCAGATTGGCTTTTCCGCTGTCATCTCTGGGCATAAAAGCGTTTTTGGGCATGATAAAAACTCCTTTTCAGTAATTGAAGGGTTCCTGCGCTTTAAAAAACAGACTTTGATAAAGAATATTGCCGGCAGACTGCGTGGAACGGGTGCCTCGTTTTCCGGGATAAGCCTTCCGGTCATGACGCAACGGTTTGCGCTTTCTGTGCATGGCTTCGGCAATGCGGGGGGAGCCAACAATAAAAATCAGGCGTACTGCAAACGCCATGCGTATTACTGCAAATGCATCGGAAAACGCTGCAAAAAACGTAATAAAAACATTGTCGCATTAAGCAGAACTGCTCTAGCCTTATGCAGCGCTGCAAACGCTTCTGAACGCATTAACCCGTTGCTGCGAAGCGCTTACCCGATGCTTTGCTGCGCTCCTCATTTATTTTGAAAAAAAACTATAATCAAGGAACACTGACAAACGACAAATGAAACGCTATCCAGGATCGAATAAGCTTTTCACAATTAATGTATTTAAGAATCAGCTGTTTTGCAGCGATTTTCAGCGCCTTTGAAAAGCGCAACAGCGCCATCTTCATCGTTCATTTCAGATGAGTCAATAGGCCTGAAGGCATAGCAGATGCGCCAAATATTAGGGATTCCCACATATTCCCAGAAGATCCTGACATATTCATTAGCTCCTCTATTGGCTTACTTGGGCTGTTGTGAATATGTGGGTTTACGTTAATCACTTTTTGTATAGCTTTCCAAGGGTGAATGGTTATTGAGTTCAATTATAGTTTCATTCTGACCGTGATCAACGTAGCGATCACGGTCTTGTTTACATCTGGATGAGTATTTAAACCCAGATAATTTCGCAAATATCACCACATCGTGTAGCTTATTATTTTTATTAGCTTAGTCGTCGTCGTTTTCCTGATTATTCAAACCGCTATATTGGAGAAATGGACACCCCTCTTCGAAACTCATTGGTTTCTCTCTATTATCTTTCTGGGTAAACTTGGCGCGTCCCCCATAACGTTTTCTAGCCATAACTCTCAGAATAAGCTTGTGAGCGGTATCCAAGTGCTTAGGTACAGTTGAAATAAAGCCAATTGGTATCCAAAGGCCAGAGCTGCCAGGAAGAGATAGGTGGTACACAGCGACCATGAAACCGGCAGGATATAACATCAGTTCCACCCTTCCAGCCATCAGTGGACCATCATTTAATACTGGTTTTGAAAAATGAAGCTCATTGAGCTGAGGTACTCGAAACTGGGAAACAACTTCATTCTCCTGCCCTTGCTCAGCGTTTGCAAATATGAATAACGAATCAGAGGTGCTACCAGCTTTCAATATGTTTGTGATTTGGGCCACCGATTTTGCGAAAGAATCTCCACGCCCCCATAGTTCATAGTCTGGAGCCAGCCAAGCCACAGATGTTAATAACTTACCATGACGGCGCTTTCCTTCACGCCTGTCACGAATGCGGTCAACAATGCGCTCCATATTTTCATGAAGGTATAGATTTCCGAAGAAGGAATCCATTCCCTTAGGATACTTTGCATTCCGCGTAACGTGCACGTCGGCCAAATATCCTGCTAGATCGAACTTCTTGCCTGTTAGGTATTGTTCCATTAGTTTCAAATCGAACATTTCAATGAATTCATCTAAGCCTGGTGCGCCCAGAGAAATGGTCTTGGGGATGGCTGCTGTAACCTGCTCATTTACGAACTGGATAAGTTCAGCGGGAGCCGCACGTTCGAAGGTCTCGTCAATTTTTCGCGCCACCTGTCCATCCTGATCAATTGAAAACGAAACAGGGATAGGCATGTAGCTACGCCGCTTACTTTCAATGTCTTCAACGGAATGAACACCGAAGGATTTGTCTCTAAAGTCTTCTCGCATTGAGGCAATCTCAGGATACCGCATTCTGTAAGCTTGCCTTGCCCTTTCCTTGCTTTCTCCTAAGGCGTCCTCTGCCGCATTAAACTTGATGATATTATCGGTAATCGACTCACCATTTACAGAGCGCAGAGGAGTAAATGAGATAAGGTCGAACGTGACGGTATCCTTCTTTAGTTCAACCTTGTTGAATCGAGGATGATCTCCGCCGGCCTCTTCGAAACGCTCAATGGCAAACAAGCTCAATTGAATATCTTCTTCAACAAGTTCGATGAGTCCTTGTCTGGACAGTGATTCAACCACTGATAATGACTCACCGTCGGTGAATCCGAAGTAATCACGAAAAGCAGGCAGTGAAACTCGTCCGCATATCCGTAATAATCGCAAAACAAACTCAGTAACGATGGGTAGGCGCTCATCAAGTGCGATATAGGCATCAACACGAAAGGTCTCAATGGGCAGTCCAAATGTCACCCTGTTAAATTCTGACGAGATACTCATTTATGACTCCATATATTGCTTCGCGGATAGAATTTCTGCACGATCTTCTTCGGCCATCGCGCTAATTTTGGACAACACTCGTCCCAATGGTTGATTTGCATTTTTGCCGGTCCACATCTTGGTCGAACCAACGATAAAAAGACGCTCCATCGCTCGGGAAATAGCGACATTAATTCGGTTCGGCTTCCACATAAAACCAATCTTTTGCCGTGGGTTATTGCGGACAGTCGAAAGAATGATAATTTTATTTTCTTTACCCTGATAGCTGTCGACGGTATTAACATTAACCAAACTGCGAGCATCACCAAGCCATGTTGCTTCAGCCTTCAACTGATCAATCAGCTGTCTCTGTTTTCCATACATACAGATAATTCCTATTGGAGGTTCCTGCGGCTGAAGATCTTCTTTTAAAAATGCCATAAATTCGTCCGATTCAATAATCTGTCTCAGAAGGTTCATGATGACGCGGGCTTCAGCCATATTCCATTTGTCTTCATTGTTTTCAGAGACTTGTTCGTATCCGCGCTCACCAAGATATGCTGTATCCAACCAAGTGACCTGTTTTGATAAAGGTTCGGGCAACAAATCATAATACTCGGGTGGTTCTCCTCGACCTGTTTCAAGTTTCCCAAGGTAAAAACATGAAGAGACAACCTCTCCAATATTCGGCGCCATACGGTACTGACTTAACAATGTCGTGCCAACCTTCCGCCCGTACTCGGAATCAAAAATACGTTCAAAGTCGCTACTGAACAGTGATGATTCCTCTTTAACCGAAAAACGCTGGCAGATTGCGTCTTTGACTTCTTCTGAGAATGTTGGCGGCAATTGATGATGATCACCCACAAGCAAAATTCGGTGGCCTGCTTGCATTGCGACAGCGAGTTCACTGGGAGCTGCGCGGCCTGCTTCATCAATGATGACCCAGTCGAAAATATTCTGGACGACACCAGCGCCGCGATAGCCGATACCTACCAGAGTCCCAGCAACAACAGTACGAGATTTAGCCAAAAACTCAGCGAAGTTCGCATCCGGCGAACCAAGTGCACTGATCCATTCATCTGATAAATGAATCAGTCTTGCTAGGCGCTCAATGGCGTCTTTTGACCGCACCTCATATTTATCAACCAGCATTTGCTGAAGTTGCGTCACTGTCTCCGCTGGCGATAATTCTTGTCCAACGTCGTGCAGATCTGAAGCAATATCGTAAAAAGTTTCTATCAATGCCCGAACTCTGGCTAACAAGCCTTGGCCTGCATTTTCCCCTTCTGCAAGCCTTCTCTCATCGAGCTTCTCAATGCGTTCACTAATCATGCCAAGCCGTAAGTGCAGGTCAACGAACTCAGAAGTAAAATCACGCGGCAAACCCAGTGATGATGCTAGGCCAACTATACGTTCCTTTTGTTCAGCTTTGAACCGTTCTCTGTAGGCCTGCTCAATTGAGGTTGCGTGCAGATGACGAATGGAGTCCGATACAGCTGACTCGCTACCGAGACGAACAGCATTAAATTCGATGCCTTTACTTCGGCAGAGTTCTAATCCTTTTTCCAGAGCAGTGTTGACAGCCTCGTGTGCCTGGCTGACTAACAAAATTCGACGGGCACTCTCCTTAGTCATTAGATAATGCAGGAGTGAGGCTATGAACCATGTTTTGCCAGTACCAGGAGGGCCCTGAAGCAGGCTGATTGGCCCGTTGCCAAGAACTCTACGGAATGCCTCCTTCTGGCTGGGATTTAGCTTTTTGCTCCCCTCTGAATATTCCTCTAGATCGTCATCGGTTGGTTGGTTATATTTATTTGGCTCAAGGAGGGTGAGATTCTGTCGCTCGAAATAATCGATAAGTGCGGGAACAACCGCTTTATCACCAAGAATCCGGTCAACTGCGAATCTTCTACGTGTAAATGAACCTTTCTCCAAATTGCTGATGAGTCGAAGCTTACTGCCAATCCTGAAGTTTGCTTTCATGAACGGCTTATCTATTGCCAATTCCGCCAGATCACCGAAGGTAGTCTCTTTGTGATTGAGCTGTCCACAGGGTTTCCAAACACCATCATTACTTTGGCTTTCAACGATTACTGTAACCGACCGTTCGTAATCAATCACGCCATTATCAGCGTGGTATGGCACAAGAATCTGACCGTCTTGCGAAGGATTATTTCGTTTTTCCCCTGCAACAGTAACTGTCGTGAATGCGTCTTCTTCAGCATCAAGCAGCACTTTCCAAAGTTCCGGAACGGGAATGGCGAATTCAGTTAATGAGTCACTGATCACAGCGCCAATGCTTTCATGCACGACGGATACAGGCGCTCCTTCATCATCTCTCATTGGCGCAGGCGCAGATGACGGCAATTTTCGCTTGATACGATCATTTTTGAGCAGCAGTTGTGCGAGTTCTCGAATGTCGGAAACGGGGCCATCTATCAGATTTATTCGAACAGAAATTTGCACATCACCCATTGTTTGCGAACGTAGCAATTGGCTTTGAGAAATGGTACTTGCTCGAACAAAATCGGCAGTCTCATCACTCACCTTCCAAGAGAATGATAGCTGTTTGCCAATACCAGTAACCCAGAAGCGTAAACTCCCCTTGAATTTTTTGTCCTCCTTCGCCTCGACGTGAAACATACCATTATCAGAGCGGATATCTCCGGCAGTTACACCAAGCTGACCAAGTCTCTGAACGATGACTGTAACTTCAGGAACCTCGACTTCGTCGGCAGTCACACCTCCGGCAACAGCCCTCGACAATGGATCGAGGGTGGACAAGGTCTTTTGCTCAAGGAGGTTAGCAATCTCTTCGTAAATTCGAGGAATAGGATACACTCCGGAGCTGGGTTTTTCCCTCGTACATCCCAAGATTTCAGTCAGAATAGCCGCAATGCTATATCTATCGCGCTCAAATAAAGTAAGCGACTTGTAGTTATCTGGCAGATATGCAGTTGTGTAATGGTCGTCCGCATTGAGATGAAAATCCAACACATCAATGAGGACAATCGAGCCATCCTCTTTTACGATGATGTTCTGAGGATGAAGGTCGCCATGAGCAAATTCTAGTGCATGGATACGCTCAAGGGTCTCCAACATAGACTGGGATACTGCTAGACGCTCCTCATAGCAAGGACTCCCGCCCAACCATTCGGTCAAAGTTCGACCATCAATCCATTCAAGAATGAGCAAGAGGCTGCCACGCGACAATCCAAAGTCGAAAACCTTTGGTAGTCCAACAACCCCGTACCCCTTAATAATTCTGGCACGCTCAAGGAATGATAATAGATGAATAGCCTGATCTGGCTTCTTTGCATCTGGAGCCACTCGAAACCAAACCTTAACAAGCTTGTTATCCCCGTTTGCCTCTGACTTAAAGAACCATCTCTCGTCGGTGTCGATCAGGGTTTCAGTCTCTTCGTAATCTCTATCCCGTGTTGCAGTCTTGTAAGCAGCAAAGGCGGTAAGATCAATAATGCTTTCCTGCCTTCTGGCGGTGGCAATATTGAAAGCTTCTAGCATTTCTCTAGCGTTTTCGAACCGTTCGCTTGGTTCTTTATTCAGGGATCGTTTAATGAATTCAGTCAGCGTTCCATCGAACGGATCTTCGGCGCGCGAAGACCATTCGTAGATGCCATTTACCTTAGGTGGTTTTTCTCCAAACAAGATGAGATGGATCAATACACCTAGCATGAATACATCACGCCGATAAGGGGTGGCCTCAGAAATTGCTCCTAAATCTTCAGGCAGCATCGACTGCTCAACTTTAACTTTCTCACGAAAGGTGCCTACTGTTTTCATTTCTGGATAGTAGGCTGCGGGAAAGCCGGACAAAACAATCTTGGCTGGACGGTCAAACCAGACACTGTGTTCCCCCACGTCACGGTGAGCAACTCGGAGGTCGTGCAATTCAGCGAACTTTGATAGCATTGTCTTAGACAGTGTTAGTCGCTCTTCCGGTAAAAGCTTAGGAAGCACACTATGAGCGAATTCCGCTAAGCGAGTAACCTTACTCGGCAGGAAGAACAACTCCGAAAAGTCTAAGTTGACATCATTTGGGCTTTTTCGTGAGACAGGTCTTAGTAGGCTGAGCGATAGTTCCTCATTCCTGTCTGCCACATATTCGTAGACACGTTGCTCCCGGAGGCCGATGAACGATCGATCCTTCTCTCCAATGAGATCCAAGCCTAGTGCCGTAAAGTCCCATTGACGCAATAAGGCTAATGTTGCAGGATCATCCTTTGCTGCCGCTCGGAATTCGTTATAGAGCTTTCTTGGGTGCTCAAAAATTGGATTCGCCTCTGGCCGGAAGCCATCAACAATGTATTCCCTTGGCTTAAATGATGCTCCCTTAAAAAACTCGTCATATTTTTCAAGATAGTTTAGTGGGTTGAATTTTACATTGCCCCAGAGATAATCCTTATAGCAGCTCTGGTACTTGAGGGTCAGAAACTGGGTCATTGTGAGGACTGAGCGTTCTTCATCGGATGTCAATTTCATCGATTTGACATCACCATGCATCACTACGTACGAGCTGATAAATGGAGTTTTATCCCGGCCAAGCTTTTGCTGCATCAAACCTGCCAATTTCTTGGCATTCAAGTTGGTCTTGATTACCGGCGAGGTTCCACGGCACTCGCCATCCAAATACCACTGCTGTCCATCTGATTCAAGTAAAGTACCATGCCAGTTCTTTAACTCAACAACCAAAATATGACCATGCGTAACAAGAACTAGGTCGAAGTCATCATCACCTGCTCCACGTCCTCCACGAGCAATTGCAAATGAAGCATAACCCTTCCATTTTGAGCTGAAGTCAGAAGAACTGAACTCTTGCTGTATCTGCTGATGCGCCTCAACTTCGGCTTTAGGGACACCAGTCTTTTTAAGAATTACTATTTCCATTCATCAATGTCCGGTTAAAATGAACTCATCGCAGTTCAGGTTCGTTTAGTTGCCAAGCCTCATTATTAGGCGTTTAACAGGCTAATAACTTTCCAATAAGGGTAACGGTCAAATGCGATTTTTTTCTACAAGCCTTCGATAGTGCTCTCCCAGCGCTGTTAACCGACATGCCTTGCTCTCCATGGCGGCGTTCCACATGTGCATCGCATTCACTGGCACGAGTAAATTGATCCGATTAAATTTCTGTAGGACTGCAAATGTCCTTGTATTTTCTGGATCAGGCGGCAGTATTCCTGAATCGCGGCCTTTAAGTTCCGGTTCGTAGGAGGGATCCAGAGGAAATTCAAATCCTGGGCATGGAAATAGCTCACAAATTCTTTGTAGATATGAAAGCTCAATAGGGGGCTGTACTCGTCGGAGAGAGACAAAACTTTTCACATTGGTTTTGAAAACCGGACGTTGCTCCCATGGACCAAGGGATTGATCTATGTGCGCATACACACTTCCAGGAGTTACTTCGCCGACTAAGTTGGCAGCAGCTCCGCTGAGCGCATCGACAAGCAACGATGTGAATATCCCTGATCCGTTCTCCTCGGATGCATACTGATCAGCAGTCGATGCGGTCAGAATTGTAATACCCTCAGCAAGCTCGGCAGAATGTGTCTGGTTGCCGGTAGCCGTCCCAGCGATACCAGAATGGCAACTATCCAAAATGATGAGTTTATTCCTCGCTGCCGATTGATTTGCAAAAATCAATACGTCATTCAACGACAAGCCATCGTCGCCAGAATTGCATTCACTGGTAATCAGGTAACCGCCAGTTACCTCAATGAATCCGTGACCGGCGAAGTAGAATAGGGCGGTTTCGGATTCGCCCGCAAACAGATCCTTTACAGCGTTTTTCAACTCCGCTCGCGAAACAGTGTCACTTGGTCCGGTACCCGATAGCAGTTTCACGGAAAAGTTAACCGACCCATCGGCATGTCTTTCCAATACACTCTTGACTGCGTGAGCGTCGTTCACACATCCGTGAAGATGTGAGACAGAAGAGTAGTGGTCAATTCCAACAATCAGCGCTTTTCGCATGACTTCCTAGCCTAACGCCACTTCGCGGATAGCATTGACAATGCTATCCGTCTGCCATTTGACAATTTTGTCGGCAGCATCTTTCACGACTTTCGATGTTTTCTCGGAACCCCAAGGTTCGATTGCGACAATGGGTTTGCCAAGCTGCTTGGCAATTTCAATTTCGATATTAATCCATTTGCTATATGTCGAGTAAACCCCAGCCAAGATCACCACGACACTGGCGGGCTTTATCTGCTTCTCAATTGCAGCACGAAGCGCAGCCTGGTTTGGCGCATTATTAATGGGATCATCCCGTGGAACAGAGTAGTTCTTGTAAGGAAAGTGGCCGTCCTTCGAATTTAGCAACCCAGTTAGTCTTTCATACGCGTCAGTGTAAGCCCATGAATGACTAATGAACACATTGTAAGTATTGGCCATTGCTACCCTCCGCTTTGGAATTTCGTTTGTTCACAATCGGCGATCCAGCACCTTCGGCCAGCAAACCACCGTTTTCTTTACATTACTATATCAAGGCAAGCTTACCATCAAAATCGCATTAAAAGTGTATATAAATCTGGTATAGTAATCAACGTACAGATTAGGAGCCTTTAATGAACATTGGTTACGCTAGAGTATCCACCCAGGACCAGCATGCAGAACTTCAGCTTGATGCGCTGACTGCCGCAAACTGTGAGCAAATATTCCAAGAAAAGGCATCCGGTAAAAACATGGATCGACCGGAACTTGAAACTTGCCTTAAAGTTCTCCGTAAAGGCGATGCGCTTGTCGTTTGGCGTCTTGATCGCCTCGGTCGTTCACTCAAGGATTTAGTGGAAATCGTCCACGCCCTAGAGGTTCGAGGAATAGGTTTTCAGTCCCTTACGGAAAGCATCGATACTACCAATGCTGGCGGCAAGCTGATTTTTCATGTTTTTGCTGCGTTGGCCGAATTTGAACGCAACTTGATCAGAGAGCGAACCGTTGCAGGATTGGCTGCCGCAAGAGCAAGAGGTCGCAAGGGTGGACGTCGAGTAAAAATGAGCAAAGCAGATGTGCGCAAAGCTGCCGCCATGCTGCTTGACCCTTTAATGACCAAAACTGAGGTTGCCAAGCATTTTAGCGTCTCACGCGTTACATTAAATCTAGCGTTGGAACGCGAGGGCTACCCTCAAAATCCAGCGGCATTACAAAAACAGAATGAAAGCACCAAATGACTGAATCTGAATTTAAGAAATTGCTGTGGGACTCCGCCAACAAGCTTCGTGGTGCCATGTCTGCAGCCGAATACAAGTTCCCCGTGCTGGGATTGGTGTTTCTGAAATACGTCAGTGATATCTTTGACGCACAGCGCGAAGTAATCCGTGGGAGACTTGCCGATCCGAACTCCGACCTCTTCATGCCGGAAGATATGCGCGAAGATGCCTTCGCAGCCCTCTCCGAGGATCGAGACGCCTATAAACAGGACAACGTATTCTGGATTCCTGAGGAAGCCCGTTTTGGGGATCTGCTTAAGCAGGCTGCCAACCCCAAGCTTGGCAAACTACTGGATGATGGTATGGCAGCCATCGAGCGCGAAAATGAAAAACTGCGCGGCGTGCTCTACCGCGACTTTGCCCGCCTGCCGCTGGAAGATGGTGTGCTTGGTGACCTAATGAGCATCGTAGCTAAGATGAAGTTCGATCCGACACAGGATACTTCCCGTGATGTCTTCGGTGAGGTGTACGAATACTTCCTCGGCAACTTTGCCTTGTCTGAGGGACAGCGAGCCGGACAGTTCTACACACCACGCTCGGTGGTTAGCGTACTGGTCGAAATTCTAGCTCCTTTTGCAGGTCGCATCTACGACCCCGCGTGCGGATCGGGCGGCATGTTCGTGTACTCGGAACGATTCATTGAAGCTCACGGCGGCAATAAGGGACAGGCCGCAATTTATGGGCAGGAACTTTCCGCTACCACACGCAAGCTGGCATGCATGAATCTCGCCATTCGTGGCATCGACTATGACATGGGTCAGTCCCACGGCGACACCTTCCACAACGACCAACACCCTGACTTGCGGGCCGACTTCGTGCTGGCCAATCCGCCCTTCAATATAAAGGGATGGGGCGCCGACAAGTTGCCCAAGGATTCACGCTGGAAATACGGCGTGCCACCAGACGGAAATGCCAACTACGCATGGTTACAACACATGCTAGCCCGCCTATCAGCTGATGGTCGTGCTGGGATCGTACTTGCAAATGGTTCGATGACGACTAACACTGGCGGCGAAGGCGACATCCGCGCCGCCATGATAAAAGGAGATGTGGTGGAGTGCATGATCGCACTGCCGGGCCAGCTTTTCGCCAATACTCAGATTCCTGCATGCCTGTGGTTCCTCTCCCACAATAAGGCCGCTGGCAAGAACGGAAAGCACGACCGGCGCAAACAGGTATTGTTCATTGATGCACGGAAGATCGCCTCGATGATCCCCGGCTCACGCAAGCAGAAGGAATTTTCCGAGGCGGAAATACGCCAAATCGCGCAGACATATCACAACTGGCGAGGCACACAGTGGGGCGAAGGTACTTACGAAGACGTTTCGGGATTCTGTACATCCTCGACCCTAGCAGACATTGAGCAGCACGGCTTCGCACTGACGCCGGGGCGCTACGTCGGTACGAATGATGTCGAAGGAGACGACGATGTGTTCGAGGAACAAATGGCGATGCTGACCGCTGAACTATCGGCCTTATTTGGCAGTGGCCGTGAACTTGAAATAAAGGTACGGGCTCAGCTTGGGAGGGTTGGGTATGAGCTTTAATCGTTTGCTATTTGGCGAGTGTGCGAAATTGGTCCGCGCCAGTACCAATCCCAATGACAACCCCAATGCCCCATATGTTGGGCTTGAGCATATAGGGCAAGGCTCTCTCCATCTAATTGGACATGGCTATGCAAGAGATGTTGATAGCCAAAAAACAAAATTCGAGTCAAGCGACATACTCTTCGGTAAATTACGACCGTATTTTCGCAAGTTGGTCATTGCACCGTTCAGTGGTATGTGTTCAACGGACATCTGGGTAATTCGACCAAAGGGTAATATTGACCGAAATTTTCTTTTTTACTGGATGGCATCAGAAGCTTTCGTGTCACATGCGACAAAAACATCCGAAGGCACCCGAATGCCCAGAGCAAAGTGGGAGGTGGTATCAAGGCTTGAAATACCATATTTCTCTCCCTTTGAACAGAAAGCCATTGGGATACTTTTACTTTCGTTAGACAACCGCATCGACCACAATCGTTCTCTCGCCGCAAACCTAGAGTCCATCGCTCGACGGCTGTTCAAGTCCTGGTTCGTGGACTTCGATCCGGTACATGCCAAGGCCTCCGGAGAAAAGCCTGCCGGCCTCGCCGACAACATCGCGGCATTGTTTCCAGAGCAGTTCGTGGATAGCGAGTTAGGAGATATTCCGGTGGGTTGGAAAATTGGGACTTTGAGCGCCGTTTGTAAACTTAATCCAGAAGCTTGGTCGGCCCGAAAACACCCAGACGTCCTTGAGTACATCGATCTATCGAACGTCAAGTCGGGGAGTATTGAAGAAGCAACCTCGTATCTCTGGGAAGAATCACCAAGTAGGGCTCGGCGCGTTCTGCATTGCGGGGATACTATTGTCGGTACGGTCCGACCGGGAAATCGATCATTTGCGCTTATAGCCACAAACGGTTTGACGGGCAGTACCGGGTTTGCAGTATTGCGACCTTGTCAGATGCATCATAGGGAATATGTTTACCTCGCCGCAACAGCGGATGACGCAATCGAACGACTGGCTCATCTTGCGGACGGTGCGGCATATCCTGCGATTAGGCCAGATGTGGTCACAGATGCTGAGGTAGTTGTTCCGAATGATGAAATCCTGAGGCGGTTTTCGGCTATTACAGCTCCTATGTTTGAGCAGATCGCGGTCTGCCAAAAAGAAGCTTCGGTCCTCTCATCACTCCGCGACACTCTTCTCCCCCGACTGATCTCTGGAAAACTCCGCGTCGAGGTTGCTGAATCTCTCATCGAAGAGGCTATAGCATGAACGATCAAAATGCAGATGAGCAGCGTCAACTAATCAAATCAATGCTGCTTGACGGCTCAATTGGTGCAATTTCGCTCGACACATGTATTTTTTCGCGGGCCGGTTATCGGCTTGACCAGGGTAATTTACGTCGATTAGAACAGTTCAAAGAAAACACCTTTCGCCTAATTTTCTCAGAAGTTACGCTTAAGGAGGTTATGCGTCATATCGCTGCACACTCAGAGGAAGAAAAGATTAAGTTTCTAACTGGGTTAAGAGGAATTGCGAAGTTTTGGAGCGTTGATGCTGCCAAGCAGTCCTCTGTTTCAAGTGATTTATTACAAGGGTTGGAACCCAAAGAGCTTGCGAAGAAGCGTGTAAAAGATTTCGCGACCCGATGTGGTGCTCATATCGTTGTGGCAAAGCAGGTGCTTGACGTGTCCGATTTACTTAAGTGCTATTTTGAGACTCGGCCACCATTTGAGGCATCAGGCGATAAGAAAGCAGAATTTCCCGATGCTATTACATTGCTATCCCTTGAGTCTTGGGCAACGAAAGAAAACACCTCAGTTCTGTTCGTTACCAATGACAAAGGCTGTGCGCGATTTTGTGAGCAAAGTCCTCGTCTTTTCGCCATTAGTGATCTTGGCAGTGCACTGACGCTCATTCAGGAACGCGATGCTCACCGATCTCAAATGTGCTCAGCCATAGATCAGCAAATCGCTTTAGGCAGATACACAAGTCTGTTGCCAATGATTGAATCAGCCATAGCTGACGATATTTGGTCTGTCGACTGGATACCAGAAGCAGATTCTGCATTTTACTATGACTCAGAAATAGGTGATGTAGAAGTCATAGGTGTGTCCTTTCTCACGAACTGTAATGGTGTTGGCTTACAGGCTGTCGATTATTGTGATGGGGCGCTGATTGCACGCGCAACTGTTGCTGTTGAAGTCGAAGTATCATGCAGTTTTTCATTTTCTGTGAAGGATGGGATTGACAGGGATATGGTCCATATCGGTGGCGCAGAGGTAAGAACAAAGGATACTATTGAGGCAGATGTCTTGATAACTTTTCTCAACCCAGATAGCGACGAGCCAGAAATTGACAGCGTTGAGTTAGTTCCCACATTTCTCCATATCGACTTTGGCTCTGTTGAACCAGATTACGGTGATGAAAATCCCAATAGTGAGTATTACTAAGTAGTATTGATAAGACTATGACAGAAAACGATCTCGAACAAGCTTGTATCGAATGGTTCCGCGAATTAGGGTGGGAGTATTCTCATGGCGAAACCATATCCCCAGGAGGTTTTGCACCGGAACGGGCGCATTACAACGAAGTCATTCTGGCACCGCGATTCCGCTCTGCCTTGGAGAGTCTGAATCCAGATCTTCCGGTAAGTGCTATCGATGATGCTGAAAAGCGGGTTAAGCAATTTTCCGGTCAATCCCTTATCGAAGCCAACCGTGACCTCTATGTCTGGCTGCGCGATGGCATTCCGGTGGACATTGAGGAGGATGGGCACCGCCGACAGGTGGCGGTAGCAGTGTTCGACTGGACGGATTTTACCCGCAACGACTGGTTAATCGTGAATCAGTTTACCGTTAAGGGTAGCAAGACGGTGCGCCCCGATATGGTAGCCTTCGTCAATGGTCTACCTCTGTCAGTAATTGAGCTGAAAAATCCGGCTGACGAGAAAGCCGATGTATTCGCTGCCTTCAATCAGATCCAGAACTACAAAAACGAGATTCCTCAACTCTTTGAGCCAAACGCCGTCTGCATAATCTCTGACGGTACAGTGGCTCGGGTTGGTTCATTATCTGCCGACCAAGAGCGTTTCATGCCATGGCGTGTCGCTGACGGAATCGCTGCTCCAGAGCAACATCTGGAACTTGAAGTTCTGGTAAAAGGCCTGTTCGAGCGAGAGACCTTCCTAAAATATCTGCGCCATTTCATCGCCTACCAGACCACGGGCGCAGGTACGTTCAAGGTCATCGCTGGCTATCACCAATATCACGGAGTGCTGAAGGGCGTAGATCGGGCGCTGGACTCGATCCTGCACCGACACGATGGAAAAGGCGGCGTGATGTGGTTTACTCAAGGTTCCGGCAAAAGCCTTTTAGCCGTATTCTATGTTGGCATGCTGCGCGAGCACCCGAAACTGGAGAACCCGACCGTAGTAATTGTGACGGATCGAAAGGATTTAGACGGGCAACTTTACGAGACTTTTTCCGCCTGCCGGATTCCCCTTCGCACCAAGCCAGTGCAGGCCACGGACCGCGCAGAACTCAAAATTCTTCTATCAGAGCAGGAGGCTGGCGGCATCTTCTTTACGACCATTCAGAAGTTCGCGCCTGAAAAGGGTCGAGATACAGTTGAGGAAATCAATTCGCGCTCCAATATCATTGTCATTTGTGACGAGGCTCACCGTACACAGTATGGATTTAAGAGCGATCTCGATAAAAAAGGCGAGAAATATCGTTATGGCTTAGCCAAGTACATGCACGATGCGTTGCCAAATGCGCTGTATCTGGGATTGACCGGTACGCCCATATCTGAGAATGATCGCGATACCGAGGCAGTGTTCGGTACCTATGTTGATATCTATGACGTGCTGTCGTCACAGAAGGACGGTACCACTGTTCCTATCCATTACGAGCAACGCATTATTGATTTAGCTGTCAATCAGGACGAGCTTGATACACTCGACGAAGAGTTGGATGCATTGTTGGAGGATGATCCAGAGGAACAAAACAGTAAAACGATATCCACACTAGCTCGTCTGGAATCCATCGCTATGGCTGATGGTCGCTTAGCAAAACTGGCTGATGATCTGGTTACGCACTGGGATAAGCGACTGGAAGCACTCGATGGCAAGGGAATGATCGTCGCCATCAGCCGCAAAGCTGCGGTGGCACTCTACGACGAAATCATCAAGCTCCGTCCAGAGTGGCATGCCAAGGAAATTGATCAAGGGGTCATTAAAGTTGTTATGACCAGTCCCGCCTCCGATCATCCGGCATTACGTGCGCACGCGACAACAGCCCAAGAGAAAAAGCTGCTGGAAAAACGCATCAAGGATCCGGATGATCCGCTTCAACTGGTAATCGTGCGCGACATGTGGCTGACTGGTTTTGATGCCCCCTGTCTACATACCCTGTACGTCGATAAACCGATGCGTGGACAAGGATTGATGCAGGCAGTAGCCCGCGTAAACCGCGTCTGGAAGGATAAGCCCGGTGGATTGGTGGTGGATTACATTGGAATCGGGGAGGAGTTGAAGGCAGCAATTGTCCAATATACCCGTGCCCGTGGCGGCGACCAGCGCGGCGAGCCAGTGGAGTTTATCGAAGAAGCACTGGCCATTCTCAAGGAAACCATCGGCATTGTCAGAGCTATGTTGCATGGTGTCCCCTTGGAAGGCATTGCAGAGGATGCAAAGAGGGCTTTGGCGGCGCTGCCATTAGCGATGAATCATTTGGTCAAGCTAAATGTAAATGGGAATAATTCCACCACCGACATCAATCCGTCCGGCGTAAAGCGATTTTTGGATCAGGTTACCAAATTATCCAAAGCACAAGCTCTTGCAGGCACTCATCCCGAGGCTTTACTGCTCCGCAATGAGATTGCTTTCTATCAGGCTGTGAAAGCTGGTTTGGTTAAGTTCACCAGCGTTGGTGCTGGCAAGAGTAAGGTCGAGAAGGAAGCTGCGATGCGGCAGATCGTTGCCAAGGGCGTACTGGTCAATGGAGTTACCGATCTCTATAAGACACTAGGCATCGAAAAGCCTGACATCAGCGTGCTGGATGAAACTTTTTTGCGGAAGCTGGGTGAAATTCCACAGAAGAATCTTGCTGCTGAATTATTGCAACGCCTGATCAACGACAAAACCCAGTCACGGGCCCGCCGCAACACGACCCAGGCTCAAAAATTCAGCAAGAAGCTAACGGACGCGATCAACAGGTACACAAGTCGCGGCCTGACCTCGGCACAGGTCATCGAGGAACTGATAAAGCTGGCCCATGAAATTGCTGCTGACAAGCCGCCAGAGGACATGTCGGATGATGAATTTGCCTTCTACGAAGCGCTACGCGAGAATGAAAGTGCTGTGCGTGACATGGGCGATCCGGTATTAAAGGCGTTGGCTCACGAATTGACCGATAAGCTGCGCAAATCGGCCACCATCGACTGGCAGAAGCGAGATACAGCACGCGCTCGCATGCGTATGCTCGTAAAAGTGTTACTCACCAAGTACAAGTATCCGCCGGACAAGCAGCCTGATGCAGTGGCAAAGGTAATTGAGCAAGCGGAGTTATATGCTGATCTGTGGGCAATTGAGTATGCATAGCACCAATGAACAGCCATTTATTACCTATCTACTAAATAATGTGCGTCAGCAAGTCGGACATGGCGCCACGTCACCTGAAATTGGTGAGGTGACGGCCATAATTAAACAAGATGGAAGCGAGTCGCGAGCACAGGTATATTGCGAATTTATAGCAAGTCGTCTTGCAGCTCTTGCCGGTGTGCAAGTTCCAACCGGAGTATTTGTGACACACTCAAGAGGTTTGCGCTATGCAAGCTTCAAGATAGCTGAAGTCGGTTTTACACTGGCAGACATCGAGAATGAGGATGCGGAGAAAGTAGTTGCTAGATATCCAGTTGAGGCCGCAAGGCTCGCTGTGTTTGATGCTTGGATATGCAATTTTGATCGTGCTGGGAATCTTCGTGCCAACATCACAGAATCCACTGACAATCTAATTGTCGGCATTGACCATGGCGGCAGCCTATTGTCAGTAGCAGATAATTTTAATGTCGCTTTTCAGCGGCTGAACTCAATTGATTATCCACCTACGCACATGTTCACCGGAATGCTGAATCGACGACTAATTGAGCCAGCGGTTGATAGGATTCAGAGCATTGTTGATGACGCAATCGATGATGCTTGTGTATTGAGTGGCACGGTTGGCTCAGTCATGCTCCCCGATCAAGCTTCACTAGCTGAATCGTTGAAATGGCGACGTGACAACCTGAAGAGTATTGTCGAGATTGCACTGAACCGTGCCAATTAAATGGCTAAGTGCATTCTGAGGTTGGACGTATAACTCGGACTGTATTTTGAAATTATGTTGCCACGTTATGTGCAATACAGGGTTGAAAAGCGAAATACCTATGATGGGAAAGCAGAAAGTGTGACCTATTTGGCGTAGAATATGTGGTCATAAAGCTGACGGTCGCGATGAGCCGGAATGTGCCAATTGTTGACTGTCGAGGTTTACAATTCGCTGCCATAAAGCCGCCGTTCGGGTAAAACAAAAATGTGCTGATTAATGTTGTTCGACTCATAGAGGGGCAGCAAGAAATCTGAAGGCCATGATCCGCTATAAGGTACTATCAGTATCAGTCGATGTTTGTAATAAAAATAAAACCGATGATTGCTTGATGCGGTGAATTTTCACCCATCAAAAGCGAGTCAATGGATGCACCAAGAATAATATCCCATGCCTAAACTATCTGTTAAAACGGCCTTAGTTGCGGGAAGGCATCTGCCGTGGCTTGTGCTCATCGTTTGCCTCGCGGCAACCTTTGGTTACTGGCGTTACCTCGTGCAACAATCGAATAACGAGTTTGAAAACTATTTCGATTTCAGAGTGCGGCAGGCTGTCTCGCTCACAGAGCAACGCATCAAAGCACAACAACAGGTGTTGCGCGGCGCACGTGGATTATTTTCAGTCACAGCTTCGGTAAGTCGCAAACAATTTCACGACTATGTAAGTAGCTTGAGGCTGGATGAGAACTATCCCGGTATACAAGGTGTCGGATTTTCTCTGATCGTCCCCCGTACCGAACTCGCCCGGCATGTCGACATGATCCGCAAAGATTCAGGACGGGCAGATTACACCCTCCATCCTGCAGGTCAGCGCGACCTCTACACCTCGATCATCTATCTGGAACCGTTCTTTGGACGCAACTTGCGCGCCTTCGGGTATGACATGTATTCCGAACCGGTGCGCCGGGCCGCGATGGAGAAGTCACGAGACACCGGCTTAGCCAGTCTCTCCGGCAAGGTATTGCTGGTGCAGGAGACTGAGGAGAATGTGCAGGCCGGATTTTTGATCTATTTGCCTGTGTACAAAAGCGGGATGCCACACGGAACCCTGCAGGAGCGGCGAACAAATATCATCGGTTGGGTGTATTCGCCTTTTCGCATGGATGACTTGGCAAATGGCATGTATGGTGAACGCTCGGCTGACTTGGATATTGAGACATACGATGGTGAGGTGCCGTCATCAGCCTCATTGATGCACGATTCGGATACGAATCACCACTTCAAAGCGGCTTCGATCAGTCGCACTTACCCCATCAAGGTGGTCGATCATGTCTGGACACTGCAGGCAAGCTCTACGCCAGTCCTCGTAGCGATGTTCAATAGAAATCATGCGGATATCATTGCCTTTTCTGGTTTTATTCTGAGTATATTGCTGGCGCTCATGGTATTGATTTTGGTGAACGAACGCCGCCGCGCCGTAGCCTACGCAGCAGAAGTGACACAAGATCTTCAGCAGGAAAGTCAGAAGAATCTCGCCTATCTGCGTAGTGCCAGTGACGGAGTCCATATTCTCGACATCCATGGCAACATTGTTGAAGTCAGTGATTCATTCTGCGTCATGTTGGGTTGCAGTCGAGACGATGTGGTCGACACCAACATACGCCAGTGGGATGCAGATTTAGTCAGTGCAGATATCACACACAAGCTTGAGCTTGAATTCGCCAGCAAGGAGCCCATTCAGTTCGAAACCCGCCACCGCAAAAAAGATGGCTCCCTGTTAGATGTTGAGATCACTGGCATGCCGTTCAAAGTAGACGGACAGACCTTGCTGTTCAATTCAGCACGCGATATCACACAACGTAATCAAAGCGAAGCAAAACTAAAGCGTGGCATCGCAGCATTGAAGTTGAAAGACAGCGCACTTAATGCAGCGGCAAACGGGATTGTCATTACCGATGTGACAGGCCGTATCGAATGGGCTAATCAAGCGTTTAGCCAATTAACGGGATTCAGTTTGGATGAGGCGTTTGAGCACAACCCCAGAGATTTAGTCAAATCCGGCCAACAGGATAACGCCTACTACAAAACACTATGGGATACTATTCTTGCCAAAAAAACATGGCGTGGTGAGCTTATCAACAAGCGAAAAGATGGCTCGCTGTACAACGAGGAAATGTCGATTACACCCATCCTCAATGAACATAATGATATTACGCATTTTGTGGCGGTGAAACAGGACATCACTAAGCGCAAACTGACAGAAAAAACTTTGAAGGAAAGCGAAGCTGCACGCCGACTCAGCGAAGAACAAATGTCAGCCTCACAGAAGATCGGCGGTACAGGTTCCTGGGTGTATTCCATCGCGACGAATGTTATACACGCCTCCGAGAATAGTCTCGCACTGTTCGGATTCCCACCGGGCGTCAGCGATTATCCCTTAGACGATTTTTTGACCTGCATGCCTGAGCGCGATCATGTGAGTCAAATACTGGCCGAGGCCATCAGGGATGAGCGTCAGTACGATGACGAATATGTCATGAATCCCGCAGACGGTTCCGCTGCAAAGACCTTTCATTCAATCGGCTGGCTGGAAAAGGATGAAGAGGGCAATCCGTTCAGAGTGTTGGGATTTATTCAGGATGTCACCGAGCGCAGACATTTGGAGGCTGCACAAAAGGAATCGCTGTCTTTGCTTCAGGATATTACGGATCGCGTGCCAGGGGTGGTTTATCAATATCAACTCCGTCGTGATGGCACTTCCTGTTTTCCTTATGCCAGTTCAGGTATTCGCGAGATATATCGCGTCACGCCCGAACAGGTGCGTGAAGATGCGAGCCGTGTATTTGCCAATATTCACCCTGATGATTTAGACGGCACCATGGCATCGATTCAGGAATCTGCCGCAAAGTTAACGCCCTGGGAACATGAATACCGGGTGAAGTTCGACGATGGAACAGTACGTTGGCAGTCGGGAAACGCCGTTCCCCAGAAAGTGAATGACGGTTCGGTACTGTGGCACGGCTTTATCAGCGACATCAGCAAACAAAAACATGCGGAAGAACTGATGCAGGCATTGGTGCATGAACAAAAAGCGATGCTGGAGAATGATCTGGTAGGCATCGTCAGGGTTAAGGATCGAGTCATCGTATGGGCTAACCCCTCTTTTGAAAAGATGCTGGGCTACGGTCAAGGTGAGTTGAATGGTAAACCGACTCGCATCAATTTTATTAGCGATGAAGCCTACAATGGCTTGGGTGCTGATGCGTATCCATCTCTGACAGAAGGAAAGATTTACCGTGCTCAGCTCGAACATTTATGCAAGGATGGCCGTGTCATCTGGGTTGATATGAGTGGCGCAATGCTAAATCAGACTACAGGTGAATCGTTGTGGGCTTTTTTGGATATTACCGAGCGCAAAGAAGCTGAAACAGCATTGCAGAAGGCAAACCAGAAGTTGAATTTATTGTTGGATTCAATGGCGGAAGGATCTTACGGGGTGGATACCAGCGGCAATTGTACCTTTGTGAATCAGTCATTTTTGTCCATACTGGGTTACCAGAGCCAGGATGAAGTAATCGGCAAACATATCCATGAACTGATTCACCATTCACATGCCGATGGCAGCCCCTATCCTGCAAGTGACTGCAGGATCTATGCATCGCATCTGCGTAATGAAAATTTGCACTGTGCGGATGAGGTGTTCTGGCATAAATTAGACGTCCCTATTTTTGTGGAATACTGGTCTCGCCCGATTGTCAACGACGGCGTACTCACGGGCGGTATCGTCACCTTTATCGATATCAGCGAACGCAAAGAAGCGGAAGAAAGACTACGCTACAGTGAACAACGCTTCCATGATGTGAGCGATGCTGCGGGTGAGTATCTGTGGGAGTTGGACGCGAACATGGTTTACACCTACGCATCAGACCGATCTATTGACGTCAAAGGATATGCGCCGGATGAACTACTCGGAAAATCCCCGATGGAATTCATGCCGGAGGAGGATATTTTAAATGTCGCTACTATCATCAACCGTGCAATTGCAAACCGGGCACCATTCAAGTTGGAACATCGAGATATTATGAAAACAGGTGCTATTGTCTGGGAGGAAGTCAATGGCGTGCCTATTTACGACGATAGAGAACAAGTAATCGGTTTGCGTGGCACAGGATTGAATATTTCCGAGCGCAAACAAATGGAAGAGCGTATTCATCAGTTGGCTTTTTATGATCCACTCACCCAATTGCCTAACCGCCGTTTGCTGAATGATAGGCTGACACAAGCGATGTCTGCTGGCCATCGTAATGGTTTGTATGGTGCGTTGATGTTCCTTGATTTGGATAATTTCAAACCGCTCAATGATACGCATGGACATGCCGTCGGAGATTTATTGTTGATTGAGGCTGCTGCGCGTCTAAAAAAATGTGTGCGTAGCATGGATACGGTGGCTCGATTCGGTGGGGATGAGTTCGTCGTGATGCTCAGCGAACTAGACATAGATAAATCTGATTCCGCTGTGGAGGCGAGATTGGTAGCTGAAAAGATTCTTGCCGCATTATCTGAGCCTTACGTATTGGCGGCCAGCGACGATAAGGGATTAGTCAGTGTCGAGCATCACTGCACAGCTAGTATCGGTGTGGCGATATTTATTGGCCACGAAGTTACTCAAGACGATATTCTAAAATGGGCAGATGTTGCCATGTATGAGGCCAAAGATGCTGGGCGAAATACGATCAGGTTTCATGAAGAAGAGCGGGCATAATGCTTAACAAATAACTGTTTATCCATTCTGTCACAATGGATTGAAGCTGAATTGCATATCTGTATCAGTGACGACCGGCGGACTAGTCGTTAAAGAACGGCACAGTGGAACGAGTACCTGTTGTACTACATAATATAGTGGCAATTCAAGGAATGATGACTAAACTGGCTGACCAAATTACCACCAGCAGCGTGCTGGCTGCTTATGAATCTTATCGTTCCAAAATGTTGGGTCAGGTCAGTTACATCAGACCGTCTGTGATTCAGCGCATCTGTTTGGATTTGCGGGCTAGTAAGTTCACGACCGCTATATCGGCCAGTCACTGCTATCAGATCAACGGGTTGTTTAGTGCGAATGCAGGTTCTGCAACAGTAGATATTCATAAAAATTAGTTGATATATCAGAGGGTAATTAATGTCCAGTTTCAATGACCAACACCGTACATGTACGGTTGTACATACTGACCTTGCCCCTGAATTCAGTACCTCCCCAGCTTCGATTGTGAGTGAGGGACTCACGCTTGCTATTTTCGATGCTTCTCCGGTGCCGCTTGCGATCAATGATGAACGTGGCAGCATCACCCTGCTCAACCGCGCTTTTGTACAAACGTTGGGTTATACACATGAAGAAATCCCTACACTGTCAGAATGGTGGCCACTGGCTTATCCGGACCCCATATACCGGCAATGGGTAGCTGAAAACTGGCAGGCGAATCTTGAGGCAGCAATAAGCAGCGACAGTCCGTTTGTGCCACTTGAGTTAGATATCCACTGCAAGGATGGCGGGAGACGGACATTTATGGTCAGTGCAGCTCCGCTTGAATCAAAATTTTCGGGCGCTCACCTAGTGATTCTGTACGATATAACCGAGCGTGTTCAGGCTGAATCTGATCTCAAGGCAAGGGAGAGTGACGCGCTCTTCCGTGCTACCTTCAACCAGGCCGCAGTAGGTATCGCCCATGTTTCTCTGAACGGAAACTGGTTACGCGTGAATGATAAAATTTGTCAAATCGTGGGTTACAGCAGAGATGAGTTGATGAAGTTGACCTTCCAGGACATCACGCATATGGATGATCTGGATCTGGATTTGGGCAATCTGAAGCTGATATTGAGTGGGGAGATTGATACGTATTCAATGGAGAAGCGATATCTGCACAAACACGGTGGAATTGTCTGGGTTCGACTGACAGTTTCACTGACATACAAGCAGGATGCTACGCCGGACTACTTTATATCGGTCATTGAAGATGTTACGCAGGAAAAAATGGCCGAGTTAGAGTTGAGGCAATTGCGCGCACAGGCTGACATGCTGCTGGAGCAGCAGGCCATAGTACAAACTGTCATGGTCTTGGCGCATGAACTTAATCAACCCCTTAATGCTGCCGGGAGCTACAGTGAAGCGGCATTGCGGCTGATTAAGCGGGGTGATAAAAATAGTGATAAATTGACGCAAGTTATACAGTTTGGCGTATCCGAAATTCAACGTGCCGGAGATGTGATGCGAAATTTGATGAAGATTATTCATCAAACTAGCCATGAGAGTGAAGTGTTTGAGATCAATCGTGTGTTAAACGCAACCATAAAAATGTTTGTGTCTACAATGCATGAAAAGGGCGCGAATGTCCTGCTGGAAAACCCCTGCAGCGAGGTGCAGGTCAACACAAGACGCTTGTGTGTGGAAAAGGTGCTGCTGAACTTGTTGTGGAATGCACAGCAGGCAACAGCGTTAAATATTGATCCGTCCGTTGCCGCAACCATCACTATCCGTGTTTCACGTCAGTCCGATAGTGTGATCGTCACGGTAATAAATAACGGACCTAGAATACTTGAGGCAATCGAAAATAGACTCTTTGATCCCTTTTTTACAACTAAACTGACTGGCGTCGGGATGGGGCTTCCTATTAGCCGTGCGCTGATTGAGAGTTGTAGTGGAAAACTTTGGTATGAGCCCGTCGATGGACAGACTGCATTCCATTTTTTAATAAGATCGGCCAGTGAAACAACAACTGGTCTCATTGATATGCGCGCACAAAAAATGGGACTCAGGACGGAAAGTGCAGGGAGCGGAATGGAAGCTTTCGAGCGAAGGACGGGCGATGACCGGAGACAAACCGACTCATGATCAAATGTAATACAACGCCGGTCGTTTATATCGTAGACGATGATGCTTCTGTCAGGCATGGGCTGGTCACATTGTTTGAGGTCTCAGGCTATGTTGTCGAAAATTTTGAATTCGGAGAAGCATTGCTCGAGCGTAATCCGGAAGGATGGGGGTGCATCCTGCTCGATGTGCGTATGGGTGGAATGAATGGGCTGGAAGTGCAGGAGGCACTAATAAAACGGGCCAATCCTATGCCGATTATCTTTCTGACGGCATACAGCGATGTTCCTCATATCGTCCACGCAGTGAAAGAAGGTGCCAAGGATTTTTTTATCAAACCAGTAGAAGGCGGCGTGCTTGTCGATCGGGTGCAGCAAGTCATTGAGAGTTATTCCATTAAACTGGATAGTGATCATGAACGCAGAGAACTTGTTGCAAGGCTGGCTGAACTGACTGAGCGGGAACGAGAGGTGCTGGTGCTTTCCATTGAAGGACTGTCATGCAAAGATATCGGCATAAAACTGTGCTTAAGTTATCGTACGGTCGAGTTATATCGCTCTCGTATCTGTATGAAAGCCGGCGCCTCAAAACTGGGTGAATTGTTGAGTTGTTTTGCAAAACTCGGCGTTACCTTGCTTTAAGCACGTACTAGCTCGTGCTGTATATACGTGGTAGCACGTATTATCATCGGCCGGTTTTTATGGTTAAATTTCAGCCCCCTGACTACCTGTTTGTTCGTATATGGAACAGCATTACCTTCTAAATGGTATTCCTGACAGGTTGATTGCCGCATGAATGCGCCAGTCGACTTTAGATTTTCCCATATTAAGGCTCAAGGTCAGTTGCCTTCCCCTCGTGGCGTTGCCCTGCAGATTATTCAACTGGCGGATAAGGATGAGACCACAACGCTTCAGATCGCGCGGCTCATCAGTAACGATCCTGTCCTTGCGGGGCGCATTATTAAGGTCGCTAATCTGCTGATTCGCCGTGAGGGACGTCCGATCGCATCCATTATGGAGGCTGTCACGGTACAGGGTATCAAATCAGTCCGTCAATTGGCGCTGAGTCTTTCCCTTATCGATGACTTTCGTTCGGGAGTTTGTCCCGGTTTCAACTATCAGATGTTCTGGGCGCATTCGATTTGTACCGGACTTGCTGCGCAGGCGATTGTGGCAAAAATTCGGGTCGGTGTTGCAGATGAAGCATTTTTACTCGGGCTATTATCTCAGATTGGTCGATTGACGCTCGCCACCGTCTTCGGGCAGGGCTATTCGCAGGTACTGGAGCAATCCGCCTCCCGCGACCTTGCTGAATTAGAGAGCCGTACTTTCGGTCTCGATCACAATCAAATCACAGCTTTGATGTTGTCAGACTGGGGGATGCCGAAACTTTTTCAGGACATCGCGCTACATATTGAACACCCGGAGACCAGCGGATTTCCAGAGGGTGAACGTAACTGGCGTTTGTTAAAACTGTTCCAATTCTCTGAACGCCTGGCTGCAGTCTGCACCATGCCTGATTCGGAGCGCTATCGGCAGATCCCGAGCCTGATGTTGCTGGCGACACATGCAGGAATTGAAACCGGTACGCTGATCGAGATCGGGGACGTGGTAGCCCATGGACTACGCGAGTGGGGCAGTCTGCTCAATATTGACGTACCAGATATCCCTCCTTTCGAAGAAATGCTCAATTCAGCCTCGATCAACCCGGAGTTGTTGGGGCTGGACGCGCTGCAGGATGTACAAGGCACCTCATTCAAGCTGCGCATCTTGCTTGTCGAAGATGACCGGACCATGCGGCTACTTTATACGGCCTTGCTGGAAAGCTCAGGACACACGGTGACAACAGCCTGTAACGGACTCGAAGCGCTGGAGTGCGTTAAGGCTAGTATTCCCCAGCTCATCATCAGTGACTGGATGATGCCAGAGATGGATGGAATCGAGTTTTGTCGAGCACTACGCAGGAATCCTGCTTGGAACAAGATATATGTTTTCATTGTTACCGCACAGGAAAGCACTGATAGATTGATCGAAGCATTCGAAGCGGGCGCAAACGATTACTTGACCAAACCAATCAATCGGAAGGTGCTGGTCGCACGGATGCGCTCCGCACAACGCATCATCCAGATGCAGGAAGTGCAGGAGGAAGATCGTTTGCAGTTGCGGCAATTCGCCGATGAACTTGCATTATCCAACCAGCGTCTACAAACCCTTGCAATGACCGATGTGTTGACGGGTTTGCACAATCGTCGTTACGGGATGGATCGGCTGGAACAGGAGCTGGCATTGGCGACCCGTTCTGGACGTCTGGTCTGCTGCATGATGGTGGATATAGACCATTTTAAACGAGTCAATGATACCTTTGGGCATCCATCGGGTGATGAGGCGCTCATATTTGTTGCTGCTTGCCTGCAAGGTGCAACACGCAAACAGGACTTGGTTTGTCGTGTGGGCGGTGAAGAGTTTATGGTGATCTGTCCTGACAGCGACGAAAAATCTGGGTTTGCCTACGCAGAACGTCTACGCCAGCGAGTCGCGGCAGCTCCGCTGACGATAGTGGGACGGGCACTTCACCTCACGGTCAGCATCGGCGTGACCGACAATACAGGATTGAGTAGCGTGGAAGCGATGTTGCAACAGGCAGATACCCGCCTTTATGCTGCTAAACAGGCGGGTCGAAACCGCACCATTGCTGGATAGCTTCGCCACATTGATATATTTTCAAAAAACCGTATCTGATAGAGCAGGATGAGCATGGACAATAGAAAACTGCAATCTCAACGTATTCGCAACATGCTGAGGGTCGTGATACTTTCAATACTGCTGTCAGTGGGATTGGGGGGGTATTGGTTTTCTGAAGTCGTTGAGCAGTTGGGTGCGCATGCCCGTCAGGAGACGATTGCCTTGCTGGAGTTGGAAGAAATCGTCAATGAGGCTTCCTTTACCTTCCTGAAGCAAACGCAGGAATGGAAAGATATGCTGTTGCGGGAACACGACGCGACATTATTTGACAAGCATCAGCAGGCGATGCAGGCCGAGTCGAACGCACTGGTACAAAAGTTGCAACACGCCAAAACCGTCATGCAGGCACAAGGGATCGCGACCGACGGCATTCTCGATATCGAAAAACAAGAGCTGAGTTTACTGGCGGAATATGCGGCTGCGTTAAAGAGCGCTGATCGCAATAACCCGCTCTATTATCATCTGGTTGATGAGCAAGTGCGCGGCAAGGATCGCCCGTTACGTGATGAGCTGGCAAAATTTCAGCATCGCCTGGATGATGCCGTGAAAGCGAAAGTGGCCGTTCTAGGGATGGATGGTAAGAATCAGATGTTGTCTAAATCATTTATTTTTATTGGATTATTAGGCATTTTTCTGCCACTGCTCGCTCTTTTTGCCTTCTACAGAGTATATAAGTCCTTACGGGATATAGGCCGCAGTGATGCAAGGATACGCACAATCTACAATGCGATCAGCGATGCGCTTCTGGTTGCAGACCCTCAGGGCAGGGTCGACACACTCAACGTAGTTGCGCAAAAGTTGACGGGTTGGTCGCAAACTGAAGCACACGGAAAACCGTTAGCCGAAGTATTCCGGCTCTTTGATGCAAACACGCGGCAAGCGGTGAAATCACCAGCGGAAGTCGTGTTGCATGACGGACGCACGATTCCTTTTTCGAATGGCATGATTTTACGAAGGCGAGATGGCAGCGAACTGGCCGTCGAAGATTCGGCAGCGCCTGTGCTGGACGAAAGAGGGCTCGTGAGCGGTGTCGTCATGGTGTTCCATGATGTATCTCAACGTTATGCAATGTTGCGTGAACTGAACCATGAGCGCACCTTGTTCCGCCAGACTTTCGATCAGGCCGCAGTGGGTATGGCGCAACTTGGAATGGATGGCAAATGGACTAAGGTCAACCGCAAGCTCTGCGATATCACGGGTTACAGCGAGGCTGAGCTGTTGGTACTGTCATTTCAGGGTGTTACCTATCCTGATGATCTGGCGCAGGATATTGATGCCTTGCACAATTTGCTCTCTAGACATACCGATATTTATGAAACAGAAAAACGCTATGTCCGTAAAAACGGCACTGTTTTCTGGGTGGGGCTGGCTGTATCTATCGTATGGAAGGCGGATGGTACACCTGATTATGGTATTTCGATCATTCAGGACATACAGGCACGTAAAGACGCTGAGCAGACCGCGTCAGCCGCGCAAGCGCAATTTAAGTCATTGTTCGAGCAAATGCCGGAAGGGGTGCTTCTTATTGATGAAAAAGTGCAGGTCATTGCTCATAACCATGAAGCCTTACGCCAACTGGAGTACAGCAGCGAAGAGTTGCTCAGTCTGCATGTGTGGGATTTTGAGGCAATAGATGATCCGGCTGCAGTTGCTCAGCGTGTGCAGAAACTTCAGCAGTTCGGGCGTGATGATTTCGAATCACGTTATCGTACCCGCAGCGGACGACTGATTGACGTGGATGTGTCGGTGAAGTTGGTGCTGCTACCGGATGGAAGACCGGTCTTTCAGACGTTGTTCCGCGATATCACCGGGCAGAAGCAGGCTGCACAGCAAATCGAACATCTGGCCTATCACGATCATTTGACAGGACTGGCCAATCGCCTTTTGTTACAGGACCGCCTCGACCATGCGATTAGCAGTGCAGTGCGCAGGAATACAAATGTTGCAGTCTGTTATCTGGATCTCGATCATTTCAAGGATGTAAATGACAGCCTGGGTCATCAAGCAGGAGATCAGCTTCTGCAAATGGTGGGGGTGCGACTGATGGCGTGCATTCGTTCGGAAGATACCCTCGCACGGGCTGGCGGTGATGAGTTCACCTTCCTACTGAATGACATCGCGGATATCGAGAGTGCTGGATCAATTGCGCAAAAAATCATCCAGGAAATCGCCAAACCGTTCATGATAGGCAATGAAGAAATTCGCATCACACCGAGCATCGGTATCAGTGTCTGTCCGCAGGATGGGCGGGACAGCGAGACTTTGTTAAAGAATGCAGATTCTGCAATGTATCAGGCTAAACATTCAGGGCGAGCCACCTATCGTTTCTACACTGAGGCTTTGCATGAAAAGGCAATGGAGCGTATGAATATAGAGCGCCTGTTGCACAAAGCCCTCAAAAATGATGAATTTGAGCTGTATTACCAGCCACAAGTGAATTTTGAAACTGAGCAAATCATCGGTTGTGAAGCACTAATTCGCTGGAATCAGCCTAGCATGGGGTTTGTAGCGCCCGACCAGTTTATTCCGATTGCCGAACATAGCAACCTCATCATCGAGATCGGTGAATGGGTGATGCGTGAGGTCTGCCGTCAGGCAAAAAACTGGCAGGATCAGGGGCTGAACTTGAAAGTGAGTTTTAACGTATCGGCTCGCCAATTCCTGCGACCTGATGAACTCATACAGGCTCTGCGAGATGCGATTGCTGACAGCGGTGTCAATCCCGAAATGATGGAGCTTGAACTGACTGAGAGTTTACTGTTGGATCCGCAAGGTATGGGCGAGGTCTTGGAAGTGATCAGTTCGATGGGCGTGAGTGTGGCGCTGGATGATTTTGGAACCGGGTATTCCAGCCTTTCGTATTTGCGCCGTTTTCCGATCCATATATTGAAAATTGACCGCTCGTTTGTCAGCGATGCGGATCGAGATACTAAAGATGCTGAAATGGTGAAGACAATAATCGGCATGGCACATAATTTACGAATGAGTCTGGTCGCCGAGGGAGTAGAAACGGCTGAACAGGCGCTCCTCTTGAAAGAGGAAGGCTGTGAAGTAGCGCAGGGTTACTATTTTAGTCGCCCGCTTAGACGGGATGCGTTTGAAGTTTTAGTAAACAGTCAGTGCGTATAGATAACGTAGCAATAATTAATAGCTTCAATAAAAGGAAAACTATGCTGAAAAATCTGACCCTTAGGAATAAATTTCTGGCGCTTGAATCCACATCCTTTGTGATGTTCCTTTGTATGGCAATATTTGCATTGCTGCAACTTAACGGTGCTGTGCAGGATGAAAAGGAGAATATTGGACGTCTGCAACTGGATATTGATGTGCTGGTCGATGCAGGGTCAATGAACATTGCATTTTTAAAGGAAGTTAAACTTGCCAAAGATGTGTGGATGCGCGGTACAGATGCAGAAAAAGTAAAAAAATACCGCGGAGAGTTTGTCGATCAGCAGACCGTATTCGGAACACATCAGGCGCATGCAATGGCGACGGTACGCAAACTGTCCGAAGGGCATTCTGGTTTTGATGTATTCGTCAGTCAGCTTAATGCGCTTGCAGAGGAGCACCGGGCTGTCAGCGAAAAGTATTTGGCGCAAGTTGATGCACACACTGGAAATATGGCGGTATCAGACGCCGCAGTAGCAGGAATTGATCGTGCGATGTCCCATCAAGTTAAAGAGTTTCGCGATGCGTTTGTTAAATTTGTCGGCGAAAAAGGGGCTGAAAAAATAAAGCTTGCGGACGAAGATTTTACGCATCGTCGCAACTTCGTGATCATCTGGGTATTGTTATCGTTATCAATGACAGTCGTGCTGGCCGGTCTGATTATCCGTTCCGTGCTGAAGCAATTGGGCGGTGACCCGCAAGCCGTGGCCAAAGTTGTCAATACCATGGCGGAGGGCAATTTCTCGCAACAGCCGGATAAATTACCCGAGAATGGAAGTCTGCTAGCGAATGCCTATCATATGCAATCAGCGTTGCGCGAGATGATTGCACAAGTGAAGATGCAGGCGAATCAGGTGGGGGACATGGCGCATACGCTGGCCATTTCGGCTCAGCAAATTGCCGGTAATGTGCACCATGAATCTGATGCTGTCTCCAGCATGGCCTCGGCAATTGAAGAACTGAGCGTTTCGACCACACACATCAGTGACAAAGGGGATGGTGCAAGGCGAATTGCTAACAGTTCACGCAGTACAGCAGAACAGGGAGCACAAGTTGTCAATAAAACGGTAGCCGGATTGCTGACGACCGCGCAAGAGATTGAAACAGCATCCGGTGAAGTTTCTCGATTGGGCCAAGATGCGACGCATATCAGTGAGGTTGTCAAAGTCATCAAGGAAATTGCCGATCAGACTAATTTGCTGGCATTGAATGCGGCTATTGAAGCTGCGCGCGCTGGTGAGCAAGGGCGTGGATTTGCAGTCGTTGCAGATGAAGTTCGTAAACTGGCAGAGCGTACGGCCAATGCCACCACTGAAATTAACCAGATGTCCGGAAAAATCGGCACGGTCGCTGTGAATGCCTTGAACGGCATGGATAAAGTGGTAGCGACTACTCGTCAAGGCGTGGTGGATGCGGAGACAGCGCAAAATTCAATCGCACTGATTCAGCAAAGCTTTGCCGAGGTGTCCGGGGTGATTGATGAAATCTCCACTGCATTAGCCGAGCAGAATATGGCAGCCGTAGAATTGGCAAAAAACACAGAGCGCGTCTCTTCCATGTCCGAAGAGAACGCCTGCGCAGCTAAGAGTCTGTTGACCCTTGCAACGGGTCTTGAAGCGAAAGCACGTGAAGTCAGGCATGCAGTCGAGGTGTTCAAAGTTTAATGCTTTTCTGAGCGTGGGGTGCTCTGGTGCCTAGCAGCTTGATATCTACTCAGGCAGATAGGGCAACACTAGGCACTCACTGAAAGTTTGTTTGTTTATAGGTCAAGCGAATTGCGCGTCTTAGCACCTAACATTGCCCACCTGATAGCCGTCGTTCTCCAAAGGCGGCAATGTTTACGGAAATACAAGGTTGAAAATTCCTTACCATAAAGCTGCCGGTCAGCAACGCAGGCGTAGGGCCGCTTCCCCCTTTTGCTTGCGCATGATGATCAGTTCCAACCAGTTGGTGTTTAGGAGTAGTTGTGTCAAATGGCCGATTCCACTTCAAGCAACAATTGCTGGCCAAACAGTTTAGGCATAAAAAATAGTTCATCCAACCCTAGACTGCACATAGCCAATTAAATCGACTGTGAACTTGCAATTGCAACGGCTTCACCCGAGCTGGAGACTTCATATATTTGATCGAAGCCCTCTGATAAGGTTAGAGGCTGAATTTTCCCCATAGTATTCTTGATTATGAAGGCAGGAACTTCTTTCGTAAGCGTCCAACCACGCCACATTGATTCGTTAAGCGAAAGATAAGAGCATGGTGTCCACCTAATTTAAGTGGACACCATCATGAGCACTACGAATCCTGCACCTAGCCGACGCACGTATACAACCGAGTTCAGGCAAGGACTAGTCGCACAATGCCAACCCGGCGTATCTGTTTCAAGAATCGCGCTGGCGCACGGTATCAATGCCAACCTGCTGCGCAAATGGATCGACCGCTACCGGAATCAACTGCCAGCATCTGTATCAGCAGAACCTTCAAAACTGGTTGCCGTTCAAGTCGATTTGCCTGTAACGGCTCAGACTGAAGCTGCTTGCACTGAGACCATTGAGATCAATCTGACCAAGCGCACCACGCACATCAACATCCGCTGGCCAGGCAATCAAGCGCAAGCATGTGCCACATGGTTAAGTGCGTGGCTCAAATGATCCAGCCGGAACAGGTATTCCTGCACGCGGAACCCGTAGACATGCGCTGGGGTATGGACCGCTTGTCGTTGCTGATTCAGCAGATTGATGGACGTTCTCCCTGCGATGGCACAGCCTATGGATTCACCAATCGCAATTACTCCCGCCTCAAGCTATTGATCTGGGATGGCACCGGTGTCTGGTTATGTCATCGCCGTCTGCACCATGGGCGATTCCGCTGGCCCGCTCCCGGTGAAACCTTGTTCCGCATGAGTGCGGAACAATGGCGCTGGCTGATCACCGGTGTGGACTGGCAACGGCTGTGTGCAACGCCTTCTGCGCACTGGCGAGTTTGATAGGTAATTGTCTGATATTTAGTGAGTTTTTAGGCTGTATTTGATATAATTAAGCCCATGATTTCAATAGCTAAAACCGCTAACTCTTGCACTCTCCCGTCTCGTGATGACGAGATTTTTCGTCTCACCGAACTCAACCGCATACAAGAAATCAAGATTCAAGCGCTGATACAGGAAGTCGCTTATCTGCGCCGTATGCGCTACGGTACCAAGAGTGAAACGATGAGCGCAGAGCAACGTTCGTTGTTTGAAGACGATGTGGTTCAGGATGTCGCCGCTGTCGAAGCCGAACTTAAACTACCGGATACGACGAGCAAATCCAGGACTCGTGCTGGTCGTCAAACGTTGCCTGAACATCTGGAGCGTGTTGATGTTCGCCACGAACCGGATTCCTGCACCTGTTCAGCCTGCCAATCCGATTTAATCAAGATTGGTGAAGACGTCAGTGAACAACTGGATATCGAGCCTGCACGCTTCTTTGTAATTCGCCATATTCGCCCGCAATATGCCTGCCGCCAGTGCGAAACCATTACCGCTGCACCGGTAGCACCCGCCATTATCGACGGATCACTGGCCGCTCCCGGCTTGCTGACTTGGGTGGCTACCAGTAAATACCTGGATCACCTGCCGCTCTACCGTCTTGAACAGATCGCTGCACGTCAGCAGGTCAATCTGTCACGCAGCACCATGAGCGAATGGATCGGTCGCATGGGTTTTGCGTTGCAGCCCTTAGCAGACCGGCTATCTGAACTGCTCCGGCAAAGGCAGGTGCTGCATGCCGATGAGACTCCGGTCAAACAACTGGATCCGGGAGCCGGAAAGACTAAGCGTGCTTATTTGTGGAGTTACCGCAGCAATGATCTGGATGAGGGGCCGCCGATCGTGGTGTTCGACTACCAGAGCAGTCGCTCCGGTCAGCATGCGCGAGACTTTCTGCATGGCTGGCAGGGCAGCCTTATGGTTGATGATTTCGGCGGTTATAAGAAGATGTTTGCCGCCGATGCTCAATTCGTCATTACTGAATTGGCGTGCTGGGCACATGCGCGGCGCAAGTTCTTTGACCTGCAGGTTAGCGGCGCTCATCCATCCGCTGAGGAGGCATTGAGACGCATTGCCAAGTTGTATGCGATCGAAGAGCAAGGGCGTGAAATGGATCATGCTGCCCGAGCGGCGCATCGCCAGCAGAATAGCGTGCCGCTCCTGACCGATATGCATGAATGGCTGATTCGTTTGCGCATTGCGACCGCCGATGGCAGTGGCCTGGCACGTGCGATCGACTACAGTCTAAACCGCTGGCCCAGCCTGATTCGCTATGCACAAACTGGCAACTTACCCATCGACAATAACCCGGTGGAAAATGCGATCCGCCCGATTGCACTGGGCAAGAAAAATTGGCTGTTTGCAGGTTCAGAACGCGCCGGTAAGCGAGCGGCAGCGATTCAAAGCCTGTTAGCTACAGCAAAACTCAACGGCATCGAGCCATCCGCCTGGCTCAAAGATACGCTGGAAAAACTCCCCGTCTGGACCATGCGCCGCATCGACGAACTTCTGCCGATCAAACCTGCGGCATAAATTGACCCGCTTGAACAGGTGGCACGGCCGGACGCTTACCTTCTTTCTGATCTTTTCTCTTATTGCTTCGTTGCAATGCAACAGATAAAGGAATTTTAAACTGGTATCCAGTTACACGATAGCCACGAGCTTTAGCAATGGTTATGTATTTTTCGCGGTCTTCACAAAGTGGATTTGTATTGTCTATAACTACAGGGCGTACCTCATCAATGAATGCTAAAAAAGCATCACCCTCTTTTTTTCGTGTTCTCAGCATATCCAAATTTATTCTGGCATGAGAATTGGAAAAATGCTGTTTGTAAAAGGTGCTTTTCCCCGAACACTGAACTCCGCAAAAAATTATCAGCTCCATATTTATTTTCTTTATATAGTTGTAAAGTGGTCAAAATCATTGGTGAATTGGCAGTAGGAATTCATGAGCAAGGTAAGTTCTCCTGTAACGGCCATTGAGCAGCCATGTAGCGCTTTTGCATCGGCGTGAGCCCCTTGATCAGTCGTTCAAGCCTAGTGGCCTCAGAGCGATTTGCGCAGGGCTTGGCGGCAATCATGCGCTCTGGTCGATTGAGACGTGTGAACATCGCTCCCTTGCCGAGGCTGTGTTTGCGAAATCGCTCTTCCAAGTCAGGAGTAATACCTGTGTATAAGCGTCCTCCTTGGCATTCCAGCAGATAGATGAACCAAGCCCTATTCTCGACGTTCACCACGAATAACCTCATTTCTAGCTTCAACTGTTTCTGGTGATACGGTGCTCTGCAAGTCCCAATACAGGGTTTCTTCGACCTTGGCCACCATTGGCATGGATATGCCAAGGAAGTGACTAATAGCTCCTCGATCCGTCATTCCGGAATGTAAAAGGTTCGCGATTGCAGCAAGACGTAGAGGCTTGAGGGGAACCCCTGATAACTTACTCACCGCATCAATCAACTGGGATTTGGACAGAGAAAACAGCAGTTCATCTGACCCGAGAAAGTTGTCCTGCTTAAAGTCAGGACGATATTTGCATAAAACTTTTTCTGTTAATACATCAAGAGGCATCCAATCACTTGTGAATCGTACCTGTAACACATCATCCACACGCCTAAACTCATTAAGGCGAAGCAATGCACTTCGTGAAACCGTTTGAGCAAAAAGTGCCAAAAAAAGGCCAGCCAGCACCACCTGCAAATCTGCTTCCTTAATGATTCTGCTCACAGCCGTCCTTGCAGCGTCACGCGATGCAACAACTGTCGCCGCTGATTTCCCCCTATTCTTCGGTCTGATAATCTTTTGGGTCATCGGGAAACGGCCATAAACGAAGTGAAGAAAAGTCCATGCACGCTGTCCTGCTCCCTTATTGGAAACAGACATGTATTCATTGAGATCTTTTTGTGCCACCTCTGACCAGAAGCGTTTGCCTAGTTTCACCAGAAAAATGCAAAATTTCCGCGCATCGTGAACCCGGCGTTGTGCTGTCTTATCCTGATAGTTGTGTCCTCGCTCCCTTTTAAGAACGGCTCGCCGTTGACTGGCCTCAGAAAACATAACTATGGCCTTCTCAAAATCTTCAGGAAGTTCAAGATTGATAGGGGAAAATGACACAGCTAATTGAGATGCCGGTTTCAACTTTGAAGGGTTCAGTGCGGCTGCAACGGCAATAGGTTGCTCAAGAAGCTCTCGAAGGCGTGATGTTTCAGGAAGTGCAGAAAGGAATCTTTGCAACTCTTTACGCCCATGTGTTTTAGCAATGCTGGCAAATGCAGCGTCATTTAAGTCGCCCTGACTGGTTGCATTCATGACAACCTGTGCAAGCTCAACTCGTTTGATATGTGCGACATCAGAACTATGCGTACTTTGGCGATATGAACCAATCGTCGCCAAAATATCATTGACAAAAGGATGCTCCTGCTTCTGCCAACAGCTTTCTGGCAATTCTCCTTGCACAAATTTATCGAGCGATAAGCAGTTGTGACGATGTTTATCTTTTACAGGGAGACTCATTATCTTCCCGTGACAGATGTAACAATTTCGACGACGAACTTCCTGGCTGACTGTCATTTTGTTTTATTTATCCCTTCAGAAACGGAAATACCGATCCGCTTGGCCCAGAATCATCATCAGTATGCACGACAGCCTTAGTTGCTAACTTACCCTTTGATTGAGATCCCATTGGTACTGAAGGATTCCTCGGTGCCGTTACTGTGTTGACGGAGTTTGATGCGAATCTTGACTCGACCGTATCCTCTCGACGAACAACATACGCGTGTCGAGGAAGAACGACCAACGGGTCAATCTCCTCGCCATGATCAAGCTCAACTGTTATGCCGTAAAGTTCATTTGGCAAACATTGCAAGACGTTGCAGGCGACATTAAGGAACTTTAAATCAAAAGCAGGGGCTGCCTCCTTTTCATAGCGGGACGCGTGCGAGCTAGACATTGGAAAACCGGCAGCCGTCATTCGCCGACCAAATTCACTTGCACTGCTGATCTGGCGCTCTCGAATCAGCACCGCCAAGCGGTTAGTTAGTGTTATTTTCATCGAAAATTCCTTGTGTCATGTTATCGATTGCTTGGGAAAAATTATTGATACCTTGACGAACTTGGTCGCCAACCTGAAGAGGGTCTTGGTGATAGTAAGTCCCAAGCGTTGTACTCAGATGGCTATGCCCAAGTTGCTTTTGCAATGCTTCCGGGCCGATGATGTTCGCCATCTGTGTTGCATAGGTGTGGCGCAACAAATGAGGTGTCACTCGCAAAGTAATGCCTGCACTGGCAATGATTTTCTTCAACATACGGCGAACTTGCTCTGTACATAGAGCTCCACCACGTTCAGACAAAAATAAAAGATCTGGGTCATCAGTTTCTGCTGTCAGAAATGCAGGACGAACTTTCTCCATATACCAGTCCATTACTTCCTTTATCAGTGGATTGTACAGGCGGACAACGCGAGTTTTATTTCCTTTGCCCATGATAATGGTAAGTAAAGCATACTCGCCAAAATTTGGATATTTTAGGTCAGGTTGGAATGCACTAATTTTTAAATTGACTAGCTCATCAACACGCACACCCGTCATAAGTAAAACCATCGCTGCTACTTTGTCGCGCCGTAACGTATTAAATGCTTTGCCGTGAGTCATCTTGGCCTGCTTGATCTGAATATCGAATTCCTCAATCATTTTCTGACATTGAACCGCAGAAAGTGGCTTGATGATTCTTTTGCGCTGCTGATTTTTTCGTTTAACTGGAATCGAGTTTTCTTTAGTGATATACCTTTGAGGCTGCACTCCAAATCGACGATGTATATCATTGCAAAGACCACGATCTTCAAGAATATAGTTTTGAAAAGAGCGTAAATACGTTAGATAGGTGGACTGACGCCCGTATCCAATATCATGTTCTTTGACCTTATATGAAAGAAAGTCATCCAAATGCCGTCCAGACCACTGCCACGGTGGTAAGCCAACGTGTTTCAGAAATCCTCGAACTGCCCCCATACCAAGTTCAATGGTCGCCTCGCCATTCGAGCAAGTTCCACGTAAATGCTTCTCAAACAAAGAAAGCAGTGTATCAGTATGCTGCCTCTCAGCATTGGTAAGCGGGTCACTTTGGGTATGAAGAACCCCGTCAGGACCAAGATATTCTTGATCCCCTGACATATTGGTATTGCCCAAAGTGACTATATTCGTCTTCATGGCTATAAGTTTTGCATATAACGCAAAATATTGCAAGAAAATGCAACGAAAAATGCAAAGTATATTAGTTTGGTGTCAACAGCTCTTAGTTTTACCGTGGATACAGGGACTTCAGAGAAATCAAAAATACCCGCAAAAGCGGGCTTGGTGAAAATATCCGAAAAATGGATATTTATTGCGTAATATGAAAAATAAAAGGTGGTAAATGTTGGAATAATAAAACCCGCCTGAGCGGGTTTTAGCTGCGCTATAGTGACTCACGTTGCAGATTCAGATGATGTCTGCCGGTTTGATTGAATGTCCGGCAGCAAAGCTAGATCACCTTGGAATACCTGGCGTGCTCGGTGCGGGTGCGCAGATAACGGTCGAATACCATGCAGATATTGCGGATCAGCATACGGCCTTTGGGAGTCACCGTGATCCATTGCGGTGACATTTCGAGTAAACCTTCACGCTCGTAATCACGCAACTCTTCCATCTCGGTTGCAAAATAGCTGTCAAAATCGATCAGATAGGAAATATTGAGCGATTCTTTTGAAAGCTCGAAGTGACACATCAAGGCCTGAATGATCGCGCGGCGCACCAGATCATCCGCGTTGAGCTCCATACCACGCATAATCGGCAACTGATCGCGGTCAAGCGCATCGTAATAATCGTCCAGCTCACGATAATTCTGGCTGTAAGTCGGGCCAATTTTGCCGATTGCACTCACACCAAGCGCGATCAAATCACAGTCGGAGTGCGTAGAATAACCCTGAAAATTTCGATGCAGCCTGCCCTGGCGCTGCGCGATCGCCAGCTCATCCTCAGGCTTTGCGAAATGATCCATGCCGATATACACGTAACCGGCTGCTGTCAATTTTCGCCCGGTCATGCCGAGAATATCCAGTTTGACCTGAGGCGAGGGCAAATCATCTTCATGAATGCGTCGCTGCGGCTTAAAGATAGTCGGCATGTGCGCATAGTTATATATAGACAACCGGTCCGGATTGGCTTCGATTATCCTGTCCAGCGTGCGGGAAAATCCTTCCAGCGTCTGTTTAGGCAATCCATAGATCAGATCGATACTCACCGATTTAAAACCGTTGGCACGTGCCGCCTTGATAACCCCCAGGGTTTCCTCTTCGCTCTGAATGCGATTGACCGCACGCTGCACGTCATCATCAAAATCCTGCACGCCGATGCTGATACGGTTAAATCCTTCAGCACCCAGCAAAGCGATCGTATCATCGGTCACTTTACGAGGATCGATTTCGATTGAATATTCCCCATCTTCAACCAGCTTGAAATTTTCGCGTATTGCAGCCATCACCTGTCGTATTTCATCGTCGCTCATAAAAGTGGGCGTACCACCGCCGAAGTGCAGCTGTTCAACTACCTGCCCGCGACCCAGTAATTTCGCCTGCATCGACATCTCTTTAGTCAGATAGCGGACGTACTCTGCAGCCTTGCTCTTGTCTTTAGTGATGACTTTATTGCAAGCACAATAAAAACAGAGCGTATTACAAAAAGGGATATGGATATAGAGCGACAAGGGGCGACTGACTCCACCAATCTCGCGCTTTAACAGCCACTGACTGTAGGTTTCAGCGTTAAATGCTTCAACAAAGCGATCTGCTGTAGGATATGAGGTATAGCGGGGCCCGTTTTTATCCAGTCTGCGTATCAGTTCAAGATCGACGACCAATTGATTATTGTTCAGCATGAGTATTGTCGCTTTGATATTTTAATTGGTCAGTATACTGCCAGTTTGGCGGCCCTAATGGTTTGATATATGTCAAAATACACTACCTGTTCCTCTGCCGGCATATATCAAAGCAGACAAAAGGATCGCCATTTCCGGCAGAACCCGCTTTAAAGACAGCAACTTAACCGGTATATAACGTGCTACAACCCGTTTCAATCTACCCATCCAAGTCTGCATGCTCCAGTTGCAATCTTGCCGAACTCTGCCTGCCACCCGATCTGACTCGCGAAGAATTGCTAAAACTGGATGAACTCAGCACCCTTAAACGTACATTTTCACGCAGCGATTATCTGTATCGCAGCGGCGATAAATTTCGTTCTCTTTTTGCAATTCGCAGCGGTTCATTCAAGACCCAGATTCTTCACGAAGATGGACGAGAGCAAATAACGGGTTTCCAAATGGCAGGTGAAATCATCGGCCTTGATGCGATCAGCACTGACATACATGCTTGCGAAGCCGTCGCAATGGAGAGTAGCGAGGTATGTGAGCTGCCCTTTAACAAGCTCGAAGCGCTGAGCCGTGAGATTCCGTCACTGCAGCGTCATTTGCATAAAATCATGAGTCGCGAAATCGTCCGCGATCAGGGAATTATGCTGCTGTTAGGTTCGATGCGTGCAGAGGAGCGTCTTGCGGCCTTCCTGCTCAATCTCTCCCAGCGTTTTGCAACCCGCGGACTCTCGGGCACCCAGTTTCAGCTGTGCATGTCCAGACAGGAAATCGGCAGCTATCTGGGACTGAAACTCGAAACAGTCAGCCGGGCATTCTCACACTTCCAAACCGAAGGGTTAATCAACGTTAAAGTAAGGACTATTGAAATCATCAATCTGGAAGGTTTACGTGCAAGCCTGAACCACTCGCGATAATACAAATCATCAGTACATATCCTTTTCATTTGACAGCAAACCCGCTTGAGCGGATTATTCGGCACCCGTATTTTTTTGCATAAATCAGAGGCCTAAATCATGGAAATTCAGTCAAATGAAGATGAAAGAAAGCGCGCACGTCATCTGCATGCCGTTTTGCTGTTCAATCTGGTCGTCAATCACATTTTTCTTTTTTTAATGGCGTTGACTCTGATTAGTCAGAGCAAGAAACCTTTGATTATGGTCATCCTCATTTCCATATCGGTATTGAGCTACATTCTCATTCGCGCGAAACGCTCACTTACAACGGAACCCTCATGGTATGTACGGTGCCACTGGCAATTTGCAGCAAAGCGCGCAAGACTGTTCCTGTTCCTGTTTATCGCGCTTGGCACACTGACCCTGGCGCTGTTTTATGGCGGTCAGGCAATTCATATGAAAAAAGTTGCATCCTGGGCACTTACCGGTGGCTTTGGTCTGTTGCCTTTCATGGTCGCCGTACTGGGACTCATCGTCATTGAGTTTGATGCAGAACATCAGTCCAGAACTGGAAAAATCCCTGCCGGTGCCTTAGCTAGCTACCCCCCTCCAACGGAAAACATATAACTCATGGACAAGAAAATCATTCTGGGCGTCTTTGCGCTCATCGTCGTGGCAATTTCAGCAATCCTCATGGTGCCTGAAAATTCCGTCAGCAAACCCGACACTCTGCCATGGAATATCACCCATCCTGTTGCCGGTACCACGCGCGTGTTCGGCATCACACTGGGACAGAGCACCCTTGATGAAGTGGCTCAAACGTACAAATATGAAACAGAGCTTGAAATCAGCCTGTTTAAGCCGACAGATGGCAAGTTATGCGTTGAGGGTTTCTTTGAAGAGGTGAATTTCAACGGACTCAAAGCCAAAATCATCATGACGATTGCCGTACCGGCTGAAGAGTTGCAAGGTATGTTTGAACGCGGTCTGCGCATGAACAGTACGCCCAGTGGCAAACGCATCACGCTCACTGCAGATGACTTACTGCGCGTTCGCTCTTTGCCTATTGCCAGTCTGACCTACATGCCTACGACCCGGCTGGAAGAATCCGTCATCGCAAAGCGTTTCGGCGAACCTGCCCAGCGCATCCGTGAAAATAAAACCAATCTGGTTCACTGGCTATACCCTCAGCATGGCCTTGACATCATTCTGGACACCAAGCCTTTATTTCAGTATTTACCAACACGGGATTTTGCGCTTGTGCAATCCCCCTTGCTAGCTAACGGTGAAATCATAAAAACTGCGCAGTAACAAGGCGAATAAAAAAATCCGGGGTCACTGTGACCCCGGATTTTTTTATTCAGACAAATCAGATCCTGCTGAAACTGATTACAAACATGTGAGACGCAGCAGATGTATTCAGGTCACAGCTTTAAAGCGTATCCACCTTAGCAGCTTCTTTGGCGGATGTACTCTGTACAGGATGATCATGGAGCATCGCGTCCTGATCATCATCGAGCAATATGCGGCTGGCATTGCCTTCCATATCCTCGTACTGGCCCTTTTTCACGGTCCAGATCAGAACGGCAACAAATACCAGACCGAAAAAAGTCATGCCCGGGATGAGACTGTAGATTACTTCCATTATTTTTCCTTGAACAGGTTGCGAATACGTGCAGCATTACCGATCACCAGCAACGAGCTGATCGGCATTGTGATCGCTGCGATCAGCGGGGTCACGTGTCCCATGATAGCCAGAGGCACCATGATACTGTTATACACGAAGGACAGTCCAATATTCTGTTTGATCGTACGCAATGTACGCCGCGACAGCAGCGTAGCAAGACGAACTTTATCAAGCTCATTGCGCATCAGTACGATGTCAGCACTTTCAACCGATACATCCGTACCCGACCCCAGCGCAATTCCGACATCGGCGCGAATCAACGCAGGCGCATCATTTACTCCGTCGCCGACCATGGCTACGCATTCACCCTGCTGTTGCAACTGCTGAATGACTCTGTCCTTGTCCTGCGGCAGCACCTCAGCAATCACATTCATGCCTCCTAACTGGTGCGCAATCGACTCAGCGACTGCACGACGGTCGCCTGATAGCAGCGTCATGCCAATTCCGGCTTCACGCAGCGTGTTGATCAAACCCTGCGCATCGGCTCGCAGGGTATCTGCGAGTACCAGCACAGCGACGTGTTTGCGGTTCACCACAAGGTGCACACAAGTTTTATTCTGGGCGCCGTATTGCGCCAAAGAATGGATCAGGTTTTGATCAATATCAATTTGATTGCGAAGCAGCCACTGATCGGTACCCAGCAATACCGGCACGCCATCGACTTCAGCCGCCACACCTGCACCAGCTGTTGCATGGAAACCGGATACCGCTAAATGCCGGTACAGTATTTGCCGCGTATCCGCCGCGATCACAATCGCATCGGCCACGCTGTGCTCTGAATAACGCTCCACGGCAGCAGCAATACTCAACAGGGAATTTTCACGCTGAGCATCAGCGACGATCAGGCGTTCCATCCTCATCTGTCCTTCCGTCAGGGTACCTGTCTTATCAAAAACAAAATGCGTCACTTTAGACAAGGTTTCCAGAACAATGCCATTTTTTACCAGAATTCCATGCTTCGCCCCCAAACCTGAAGCCACAGCGATGGACATCGGCGTGGCCATTCCAAGCGCGCAGGGACAAGTGATGATCAATACCGATGTGGCTATCATCAGTGCATGCTCAAAATTATCAGACCAGAGGTAAAAAGCAAAACTTGCCAGCACCAGGGTTGCCAGGACAAACCACGGCACGATACCGTCAGCCAGCCGCTGAATCGGCGCCTTGGAAGACTGCGCTTCCTCAACCAGCCGGATGATCTTCGACAAGGTTGAGTTCTGCGAAGTTGCCTGAACTTCAATGACCAGCGCACCGCTGCCGTTGAGCGTACCGGAGGCGACCAAATCGCCGATCTGTTTCTTCACGTGCATAGACTCGCCGCTCAACATCGATTCATCTACCGAACTGCTGCCCTCGCGTACGATTCCATCCATCGGGATATGGCTACCCGGTTTTACCAGCACCTGATCCCCTATCTTCACCGCACGCACCGAAGTCAATTTTTCTGTGCCATCGCACAACACCGTGGCCACCCGTGGCTGCAAATCCATCAGGCGGTTGGTTGCTGAGACGGCCTGATGACGGAACATGCCTTCTAGGTATCGACCGATCAATATAACAAAAAGCAGATTGGTGACCGTGTCAAAATAAACTTCGGTCCCCCCTGTTATCGTCACATAAAATGAATACAGGTAGGTTGCGGACAGCCCTAATGCGATTGGCAAATCCATGGTCAGCTGGGCATTTCGCAAACCGATCCATGCACCTTTGTAAAACGGATAACCAGAGTACATCAAGGCGGGTGTTGCCAGCGCAAAGGCCATCCACTGAAAGAAATTGACAAATTGCCCGCGATCAGCCCCGCTATAGAGCGCAATGGCGATCAGGTTCAGGTTCATCATGGCAAATGCTGCAAAGAATAAACGATATAGCATCGCACGATTGACGCGTTTCATTGAGCCTTCAGCTACTTCAGGATCATAGGGAACGCCGGAATAACCGACCGTAGACAGTTGATGGATCAAGGAGGAGAGTTTTACCTGCTCATTGTCCCAGCGCACATGGAGTCGTTTACCTGCAAGATTGACACCGGCGGAGATGACCCCAGGCGTCTTCATCATGCTGCGCTCAATTAGCCACACGCAGGCTGCGCAATGGATACCTTCTACCAGCAAATGCGCATCGCGCATTTCATCCTGATAATTGACGAAGTCCTGCTGAACTTCGTCAAGATCATACATCTCGATATCACTGGGAGGAAGGGGGGGCGGTGCTAATAGCGTGCCCTGCGGCGTACGCTGGTAATATCCCTTAAGTCCTGCAGCGTAGATAGCCTCACACACCGACTGACAGGCGAAACAACAGAAATCACGCTGCTTTTCGTCAAGTTGACAGTTGTATTTGACGTCTGCTGCGATCGGCAACCCACAATGAAAACACCCCGCCTGTGCGAGGTGAGTGACTTCACTGTTTGACATGAAGAATACAGCTAAGGTTGTTTAGAAATGGCAACGAATACCTTTTGTTCTGTATCAAACTGACTCCCATCCTTGTCAACTTTAATGATCAAATCCCAGTTACCTGCACGAGAGAAATTCATCACGCCTTCGTAATTTCCCGGCGCAGTCTCTGTCAACTTACTGTTAAAGTCAAAAGTTGGGTCTCCAGGCCACTGGGCATTGATTTCGACCGTGCCACCCGTTACAGGCTTGCCTTCTTTATCATTGAGCTCGAATTTCATTTGGGCAGGACTGGCCATCAGAATAAACCTTGCTTCATCGGGCTTGGCAAGGCTGTCATTTTGCAACTGATGAGCCGAATGCAGGTGAGTCTTCCAGCCTAAAGTGGAACGCTCAGCCTGCTGCTGCATCCACTTAGGATCGTATTTATTGTGCTCCCTGACATTATAGTGCTCATCAAGTACGCGAACCGGATTATGGAACACGTTCCAGAGAAAACGCGCATTGATCATTACACCTGAAAACACGATCACCAGCAAACCGAACACCCAGGGGTTGCGCCAGCCTTGCTTATTTTTTTGTGAAATCATCATCTGCCTTTCGTGTTAATGCTTTGGCGCATTAAACATGGTCGTGTATTCTGCTGCCATCGCTGGATTTTCAGTATTTACGACTCGGAATTCGATTTTTGTCACTTCACTCTGAATATTCTCAGCAGGCGCTTTGACAAAAATAGTGAACGACGTTGCCTTTCCGTGTGTGACCACTTTAGGTACCTCAGCGCCAATCAGCTGCTGTCCCTTAATGCCGCCCTCAGTATCGATGTTAACGGACAGATCCTTATCTGTTTTGTTCAGCACTTTGAACGTGTACTTATTCTGAATTGAGCCATCGCTCATCCGCACAAACAGCGGCTGGCGCTCAGGTGCCACGCGCAAAGTCAATGCACCCAGATGGGTCAGACCGTAGATTATGCCGCTTAACGCGAGAATAATAATGCCGATATACACCCAGGTACGCGGGTGTTGATACAGCTTGTGCACGGGTTTACCCTGGAGTTCATCCAGAGAAGCATACCTGATCAGACCGCGTGGACGTCCGATTTTGTCCATGATCGAGTCGCATGCATCAAGACACAAGCCACATGTAATGCAACCGAGTTGCTGGCCTTCACGAATATCAACGCCTGTCGGGCAGACCTGTACGCACTGGAAACAGTCGATGCAATCGCCTTGCTGCTCAACGGGTTTACCGGCATGACGCAACTTACCGCGCGGCTCGCCGCGCTTCTCATCGTATGCAGGCAGTATCGTCTGTGAATCTGCCATAACGGCCTGAATACGTGCGTACGGACACAACCACAGGCAAGTCTGCTCACGCAAAAAACCTGCCAGAGAATAGGTTCCCAGTGTAAAGGCAATCAATACAGACCATTCAATTAGCGACAGATTGAAATGCACCAGATCATGCCAGTATTGAAATGCATCAACGAACCAGACCGTCACACTGATGCCGGTAAAAATTGAAATCGCAATCCATATCAGATGCTTGATTGCTTTAATACGGATTTTTTCAGCGCTCCATGGTGCAGCATCCAGCTTGTGACGTTTATTCGGATTGCCTTCAATCTTTTCTTCAATCCAGGTGAATATATCTACCCAGGTTGTCTGGAAGCAGAAAAATCCGCAAAAAACCCGAGATGCGACGGAAGTGACTGCAAACAAAGTCATGGCCAATAACAGCAGCAACAATGACACCATCCAGATGTCCTGCGGCAGTATCGTAAGATTGAAAATGTGGAACTGGCGGTTGTTCACATCCAGCAATATGGCCTGTTTGCCATTCCAGCGCAGATAGGCACCGAAGAAGAATATAAGCCAGAATGATTCTGTGATATTTTTCAGCGTTCGAAATCGTCCCGGCATGCGTTTAGCATGTACCGTTGAGTCGCCTAGATTGACAGACCATTCCGCCTGCTCGCTATAAATACCCGTTACGCTGCCTACTTCGGCGGCTGCTTTTTTAGATGGTTCACTCATTCTCTACTCCTGATCTTTTTACACCCTGTACAACCGGGCGTTTATTATAAAGAAAGCTCTGATTAAGTTTTTTTGACTGGAAAAAATCAATCAGAGTACTCCTTGAATATACCAATGAAAAAAGGAGGAGGCTCGCCTCCTCCTTTTTAAATCTTGCGAATTATTTATCGCCTGATTTTTTGGTTAATGCATTTTTGAACAAAAAGATCAAAGCTGCAATGAACGCTGCAAAAGCGCCCGCTGTTGCAATCATCAAAGCCCAATATACGAAGTCATGATGCATGTCTATTTTCCTTTCATAAAACCTGCACAGTCTTAACCGTGCAGGTAAATGGAGATTTACTTGGCTTCAGTTACAGCAGCCGGAGCGGCTTCAGCAGCTGGAGCCGCTACAGGCGCTGCAACTTCATCCTTCTGACCACCACCAAACTTGTACACGTATACAGCCAGTTTCTTGATTGCAGTTTCATCAAGCTTGCTGACTACATGACCCTGCTCGTCCTTTTTCAGCCAGGCTGGCATGATCGCAACGCGCGCATCCGCTTCGCCGGAGTTAACGCCATAGGTAATAGTCTGTTTGATGCCTTCGATTGAGCCGTCAAAACGCCAGACCTTATCGGTCAGGTTTGCAGAACCCATCGCAGCCATACCCTTGGCATCTTCACCATGGCAACCGGTACAGTCACTTTCAGCAAACACTTTTTTACCGGCAGCAACAGCACCATCCGCATCAGCTGCAGCCTTGCCTTCGTCGCTCATCGCCTTGACGTAATGAGCCACGTCATCGATTTGCTGTGCAGACAAGCTGTCTTTATGCGCGGTCATCATACCCTGACGACCATTAGTGATGGTTTCACTGATCGTATCGATCTGACCGCCATACAACCAGTCATCGTCGAGCAGAATCGGTGCCATCAGACCTTGTTCACGCATCGCGAACTTGGCTCCCTGAACAGTACCTACACCGTTTTGACCATGACAGGCCGCGCAGTTGTCAGAAAACAGCACCTTGCCTGAACGAATGACATACTCAGACAAATTAGCATCAGCCAGAATTGCAGCTGGTGTCATTGCCTTGATTTTGTCTTCATATGGCTTACGAACAGCATCCAACTCAGCCTGATCCTGAGCCAACTCTTTAATAGCAGTCCACTTGTTATCATCTGCTGCATTGGTACCAGGCAAATGCAAACTCAAGCCCGGCAAGCCAAAACCATGAAAGTACGTTCCATTGATCGCAAGAGGTATAGCTGGATACATCGTCCAATATATCACGACCCAAAGTGCACTCGCTGTCAAACCAAGCATCCACCATTTCGGCGGTTGATTGATGTAATCCGCCAGATCGTCATCCCATAAATGCCCCGTGGTAGGCACACCACCAGCGGAGTTGTGATTATCACTCATTTTTTATCTCCTGAATTGTTGTACTCGCCTTCTTCCCGCAGAGCCATGTCGCTCTGCGCGTCGAACGCATCCTTGTTTTTAGGATTGAATACCATCACATAAACCACAATCATGGCGACAAAGGCGGCAACAGTAAAAAATACCCCCTGCCAGTCATTGCTGGTCATGGCTGCCCAGTCCGTGTGTAGGTAATCCATCAGTTTAGTCACGGTAGTTGACGCCTTCCTCAAACTTCACGTGATTACCCAAGGATTGCAGGTAAGCGATAACTGCGTCCATTTCCGTCTTGACTTGGCCGTTCTCATTAACGAGTTCAGCAGGCCCTGTCTTATTGATGTATTCATCTGTGTAAATTGTCTTAGGCACAGGATTGAACGGCATCTGAGTCATGACCTTCAGCGTCTTGGTCGTCTTAACTACGTCAATCGGATTTTTATCCAGGAAGAAGAAGTTAGGCATAACAGACTCAGGCACCACGTCGCGTGGATACTTTAAGTGCTTGCGGTGCCATTCATCTGAATACTTACCACCGACACGTGCGATATCCGGACCAGTACGCTTGGAACCCCACTGATAGGTGTGGTCGTACATAGACTCTTCTGCGATTGAGTAGTGACCATAACGATCCTTTTCATCGCGGAACGGACGAATCATCTGCGAGTGGCACAGGAAACAGCCTTCGCGAATGAACACATAACGGCCAGTCGTTTCAAGCGCAGTGTAAGGACGCACTCCATCACCTGGCTGCCAGTCAGCCAGCGTTTTATGCGCTGAAGTAACTGGATTCCAGACGATTTTGTCCATAGGAATAACATTGCCCTGCAAATCCTTATGCTGAGTATTGTTACAAGTAGGATCGTTCTGACACATCGCCGTGTTTGGCAGGTAGAACAAAGGCACAATTTCAACGATACCACCGACTGCCACTGCCAATGCTGTTAAAACAAACATCAGCAGTGTCTTTTGTTCGATCGTATCCTGAAACTTGGTTGAATAAAATTTACCGTGATCAGACATGTTTTTCTCCCCTTATGCTCTGGCTGCGACAGCGTTAACGCCACGAACAGCGTTAGCCTGACGAATAGTCATCACGACGTTGAACAGCATGATCCATGCGCCCAGATTGAAGATCGCACCGCCAACAGCACGCATCACGTAGTACGGATGCATAGCAGATACAGATTCAACAAAGGTGTAGGTCAACGTACCGAACTCGTCATAATCACGCCACATGAGACCCTGCATAATGCCGGATACCCACATTGCAACAACATAAGTTGTAGCGCCGATCAGAGCAACCCAGAAATGCACGTTCACGAGCTTGTCAGAATACATTTCGGTATTCCACAATTTCTTGACCATGTGATACAGAGCACCAAAGGAAATCATCGACATCCAGCCCAAAGCGCCGGCATGTACGTGACCAACTGTCCAGTCAGTGTAATGTGACAATGCGTTTACAGATTTGATCGCCATAACCGGGCCGTCAAATGTAGACATTGCATAGAACGCCATCGCTGTTACCAGGAAACGCAGGATGTAGTCGGTACGCAGTTTGTCCCATGCACCGGACAGCGTCATCATACCGTTCATCGCGCCACCCCATGAAGGGATGATCATCGCCAGAGAAATCGCAGCACCGAGTGAACCGGTCCAGTCAGGCAATGCTGTGTATTGCAGATGGTGAGCACCCAGCCAAACATAACCGAAAGTCAGTGTCCAGAAATGCAGAACTGACAAACGATATGAGAATACTGGACGACCTGATTGCTTAGGAATGAAGTAGTACATGATACCGAGGAAGCCGCCGGTCAGATAGAAACCAACCGCATTATGACCCCACCACCATTGAATCATCGCATCCTGAACGCCAGAGAAAATTGAGTACGAAGTAGCCCAATCCACTGGAATTGCCAGACTGTTAACCACGTGCAGGTAAGTGATCATGACGATCATACCCATAGTGAACCAATTAGACACGTAGATATGCGAAGTTTTGCGAATGCCGATGGTCATGATGTAATTCAGACCATAAGACAGCCACACTACGGCAATCATAATATCAACCCACCAAGGCAGCTCTGCGTATTCCTTACCTTCAGACAAGCCCAGCGGCAGGGTAATCACAGCCAGAACGATGATCAGATTCCACCCAAAGAAGGTAAACCATGCCATGGTGTTGCTCCACAGCTTAGTAGCGCCGGTGCGTTGTACGATGTAGAAACCAGTCGCCATCAGTACACAACCACCAAACGCAAAAATCACCGCATTGGTATGCAGTGGACGCAGACGCCCGAATGTAATTTCAGGAATATCAAAGTTTAAAAACGGAAACGCCAATTCCGATGCCACATACACACCGATAAACGTACCCACAACTGCATAAACAACTGCCATGATGGTGAACCATCTGACAACGTCCATGTCATACTTTACTGGTGTCGCTTGTTGAGCTTCCACAGTATCTCCTCCCAAGAGCAAAGTTAAAAAATAATGAGTTATTTGCTTCGTAACGGCCGAGCAATTAACCCATCTCTTCTTACAGCTTAAAAAAGCTGTGCAATCATGGCACACCAACGCGGTTTAAGTAAAGCAAATTGCGACATTCCGTCGCGCATTCCCCCCTGCTCCACTCGGGATTGACCGATAATTGCGTAGCGGCATAGTAAACGATGCATCACAATTTTGCTTGATGTAAATCAATCGCAGTGAACATATATTTAAAACAGCATCATCGGTATTACAGTCATTGCAACATGTGATATTCCCACAAAACAATGCACTTTCCCAACTGAGTGACCCTACCGCACGCTGAACGCCAGTCGGGCTTAACCCCGACCCTTTCCACAAATTAAAAAGGGCACCCTGAAGGGTGCCCTTTTTAATTTGGCGGAGAAGGAGGGATTCGAACCCTCGGTACGGGAATACCGTACGCCTGATTTCGAGTCAGGTACATTCGACCACTCTGCCACCTCTCCGGGGTGCGAATTCTACCAGTAACTGGCAATTTGGTGCAGAATGTTATTATGCGCAGACATCACATTATCGTCAGACTGCTCCAGATCGGCATTTTTCTGTCGATGTTGTTGTTTGGCTACACTCATCTTACCCCGCCATTATCCTCATGGCGCGATGAGGAGCTGACTGTTGTTATTGCACAGGATACAACGCTCTCCGATGAGGAATTCTCCAAGCAACTGGCACATCAATTTGCCGACCACCTTTTTGTACCGCTTAAAATTATTCTTGTTCCTGCAGATCAGATCGAAAGCACACTGCTCAGACACAAAGCTCATTTTTCAGCCTCAGGATTTCGATTAGATCAAAAAAACAGTGACTTACTGCTAGGCCCGGGCTATTTGCCATCAGTCGAACAAGTCGCATTCAATCAGAATCAAAAGGCGCCAGCCAACCTGCAAGACCTCACGACTAAACGCATCGCTGTCATCGCAGGATCGAATCATGAAAAGGCGCTGATTGCACTAAGGGAGCGTATTCCCGAACTCAAATGGGAGTCGCGCACCATGCAAACAGTCGAGGACCTGCTCAAGGAGGTCGCCGTGGGCAGCCTGGACTGCACCATTGCCAATCATGAGCAAATTTCGCAAATGCTTAATTATTACGATAATTTAGCGGTTGCGTTTGATATCGACAAACCGTCCAAATTAGCATGGGCTTTTCCGCGTGATGCAGAAAATGAGCTGATTGCAGAAACCGAGCAATTTTTTTCTGAAATTCAAAAAAATGGTGAACTTAACAGCCTGCTGGATCGCTATTACGGGCACAACGACAGACTGGCTCCTCTGGACGCCGCCGTATTTATCGAACAGACCATCAACACGCTGCCTAAATTTCGTCACTTGTTTGAACAAGCAGGCAAAGCGATCAATGAAGACTGGCGACTGATTGCAGCGATGTCTTATCAGGAATCGCACTGGGATCCGCTCGCTACCTCTTTTACCAATGTACGGGGCATGATGATGCTGACAGAGGCGACGGCGGATCAGATGCACGTTACCAATCGTCTTGATGCGCGCGAGAGCACCATGGCCGGCGCAAAATACATGAAGCTAATCAAAGATCAGCTCCCGCCACGCATCGAGGAACCGGAACGCACATGGCTTGCATTATCCGCCTACAATCAGGGGCAGGGCCACATGGAGGATGCACGCATCCTCGCACAACGCAATAATAGCAATGCAGATACATGGGTCGGGGTAAAAAAATGGCTGCCTTCATTAAGCAAGCCGGTTTATTTTGAAACACTTAAACACGGCTATGCGCGCGGTGGTGAGGCCGTTATTTTTGTCGAAAATATACGCGCGTATTACGACATGCTATCCAGACTCACCAGCGAGACATCCAATTCAGAACCGCACAATTATCAACTGATCAGCACACGGGAAAAGCCTGCATTTTCTTTACACACGCCCGCAAAGCCTAAAGCAGCACCTGCCAATGAACTGGCACAGGCGACCTTCTCTCTGTCCAGGTAAACCCGTGTACACACACGCCCTCTGCACGGGACGCAACACGTCGGGAATGACGATGCTACCATCGGATTGCTGATTGTTTTAGCTCCGTGCCTGCCTAGTCTTCTGGCTTCGCAGAAACAATCAACTTGCGGATAGTATTTCTAACCCTCCCATGTAAGATCTCAACACTTCCGGTATGGAGATACTTCCATCCGCGAGTTGATTGTTTTAGCTCCGTGCCTGCCTAGCATTCTGGCTTCGCAGAAACAATCAACTAGCGAACAACACCTCTAAGCCACCCATGTATGGCCTCAATACTTCCGGTATGGAGATACTTCCATCCGCAAGTTGATTGTTTTCCAGAACGGCGACTAAGGTGCGGCCGACGGCCAGGCCTGAGCCATTCAGGGTGTGCAGCAGTTCAGGCTTACCGGTCCCGATTTTGAAACGGGCCTGAAGACGACGTGCCTGAAAAGCCTCAAAATTGCTGCAGGATGAAATTTCACGGTAGGTATTTTGCGCAGGCAACCACACTTCAATATCATAGGTTGTCGCAGCTGAAAAACCGATGTCGCCGGCACACAATTTTACAACGCGATAATGCAGCCCCAGCTTTTGCAAAATAGTCTCAGCATGTCCCAGCAACTGCTCAAGCGCCTCATAAGAATTGCCCGGATGAACAATCTGCACCAGTTCAACTTTTTCGAACTGATGCTGGCGTATCAGACCGCGCGTATCACGTCCGGCAGAGCCGGCTTCTGATCGAAAACACGGTGTGTGAGCAACATACTTGAGCGGCAACTGTTCAAACGGAATAATTTCATCGCGCACCATATTGGTGACAGGCACTTCGGCAGTCGGAATCAGATAGAAATTCTGCTCGCCGCCTTCCCCCATCTGGCGCGGCACACGGAACAGATCTTCCTCGAACTTGGGCAACTGGCCAGTGCCACGCATCGAATCGGCATTTACCAGATACGGCACATACACCTCGGTGTAGCCGTGAAGATCGGTATGCGTATCGAGCATGAATTGTGCGAGCGCACGGTGCAAACGCGCGACCCCGCCTTTGAGCACTGAGAAGCGCGCACCTGATATTTTGGCTGCTGTCTCAAAATCCAGCCCGCCCAGATTCTCGCCCAGTTCAACATGATCCTTCACCGCAAAACCAAACTGAGGAATGCTGCCATATTTGCGCACTTCTACGTTATCCGCCTCCGACTTGCCGGCAGGCACGCCCTCATGCGGCATATTAGGCAATCCTTCGAGCATTTGCTGCAATTCGACTTGCAGTGCTGCGAGCTGCACTTCAACCGCCTTCAACTCTTCGCCCACCAGCGCTACCTCAGCCATGATGGTCGTGGTATCTTCGCCGCGCGCCTTAGCCTGCCCGATCAGTTTCGATGCGCTGTTGCGTTTCGATTGCAGTTCCTGTGTACGCACCTGTATTGCCTTACGCGCGGCCTCCAGTTCGCCAAAACGCGCCGTATCAAGCACAAACCCGCGCAAAGCCAGACGTGTTGCAACGCCATCCAAATCACTGCGTAAACTCTGTATATCCAACATCGTGCTTTATCCTTTTTTTGCCGCCGCGTCTAATTCACGCAAACGTGCTAATTTTTCTGAAATTTTGCCTTCTAATCCGCGCTCGGTAGGCTGATAAAAACTAACCGGCGGCATATCCTTCGGAAAATAATCTTCACCCGCCGCATACCCGCCTGCCTCGTCGTGTGCATAACGGTAGTCACGGCCATAATCGAGCTGCTTCATCAGTTTAGTAGGTGCATTGCGCAAGTGCAGCGGCACTTCGCGCGAGCCGTCCTTCGCAACAAAGGCGCGGGCAGCATTATACGCGACATAGCCTGCATTCGACTTGGGCGCACAGGCAAGGTAAATCACCGCTTGCGCCAGCGCCAGCTCACCTTCAGGAGAGCCCAGTCGCTCATAGGTCTGGGCAGCCTCATTGGCCAACTGGATCGCACGCGGATCGGCAAGTCCGATATCTTCCCACGCCATGCGCACAATGCGCCGCGCCATATAGCGCGCATCAGCGCCACCATCGAGCATACGCACCAGCCAGTACAATGCGGCATCGGGATTAGAGCCGCGAACTGATTTATGCAGTGCGGAGATCTGGTCGTAAAACGCTTCGCCCCCCTTGTCAAACCGGCGTAACTTCTGCGCCAGCGTGTTGTCGAGAAATGCGCTGTCAATGTTGCTGATTCCGGCGGTTTGCGCTGCGGTTTGCAACTGTTCCAGCACATTGAGCAAGCGGCGCGCATCGCCATCCGCATAACCGATCATGCGGTCACGCGCATCATCATCAAAACTCAAATCCGGCATTGCCACCTGATGCGCACGCTCAAACAACAGCCCCAGCTCGTCGGCAGACAAGGCTTGCAGCACATAGACCTGCGCACGCGACAATAACGCGTTATTCACCTCGAAAGAGGGATTCTCGGTCGTCGCCCCGATAAAGGTGACCAGGCCTTGCTCAACATACGGCAAAAATGCATCCTGTTGCGACTTGTTGAAACGATGCACTTCATCTACAAATAATATCGTATGGCGGCCACGCTGATCCAGTACCTGTTGCGCCTGAGCAATGGCTTCACGTATATCTTTTACGCCAGACAATACTGCCGACAACGGCATGAACTCAGCATCAAATGCCGAGGCCATCAAACGTGCCAGCGTGGTTTTCCCCACCCCCGGCGGGCCCCACAGAATCATTGAATGCAGGCGACCAGATTGAAACGCCAGACGAAGCGGGCGCCCCGCGCCTAGCAGATGCGACTGTCCGATGACTTCGTCGATATGTTTGGGTCTTAACCGTTCCGCCAGCGGTGCGGCAGCAACAGGGCTGTCAAATAGTGACTCGCTCAACATGATTAACGCCGATCAATCGCTTATGACATCAGCGCCGGCTGGTGGCGTAAACTGAAATTGCTGTGCAGGGAATTTTGGATTGCGCTGCATGGTGGAAAATCTCAGCGCTGTTTTATGACCGAACGTGTCATTCAACTCCATCACGACCAGCCCGCTTGCATCAAACCCCATCAACACCGCACTGAAACTGCTGTCCTGTCCTTTGGGCGTGGCTTTGAGCCATTCCAGCCCATCACGAGTACCGGTATCGGTTAATTTGAAACCGCTTTCGATTTCATTGCTGCCGGCGAGCAATGCGGCAGGACTGCTCCCTAGCGCGGCATCCAGTTTTTTGACCGTAACCTGATTCAGATCCTTGTCATACAACCAGAATTTTGCGCCATCGCCGACGATAATCTGCTCGTACGGTTTCTGGTAAGTCCAGCGGAATTTCCCGGGACGCTGAAACTGCATCACACCGGATGCGCTCTGGATGCGTTTGCCGTTTTGATCCTGCACTATCTGAGTAAAATCAGACTGTGCTGAATGCGTCGACGCGATAAAGCTTTTCAGCTTCTCAATGGCGCCAGCCTGGGCGGATAGCGGCAAAAGGACCAACATCAATGTTGCAAATACAAATTTCATTGTCTTCCTAAAGGATAGTGGATGGTGGAAAACCTGCCTGAAGTTCAGTCCTTATGCCTCAGTCCTGACTCAGCTCTGATTCATTCCTGTCTTTGCGGGGCGAGTACTTCGCGGTTACCGTTGCTTTGCATCGCAGTCACAATGCCGGCCGCCTCCATCTGCTCGACCAGACGCGCCGCGCGGTTGTAGCCGATACGCAAATTGCGCTGCACAAGGGAAATAGAGGCACGGCGGGATTTGACCACGATTTCAACGGCCTGATCGTACAGAGGATCTGCTTCCGCATCCAGCGTCGGAGAGATACCACCGTCGTCACCTGACTCTTCGAGCGAATTGAGCACCCCGTCTATATATTGCGGCTCGCCCTGCGACTTCAGATACTCGGCAATTCGGTGCACTTCCTGATCGGACACAAATGCGCCATGTACACGCTGCGGATAGCCCGTACCGGGCGGCAAGTACAGCATATCACCCTGCCCGAGCAAGGCTTCCGCGCCCATCTGATCGAGTATGGTGCGAGAATCGATCTTGGAGGACACCTGAAACGCAATACGTGTCGGCACGTTGGCTTTAATGAGCCCCGTGATCACATCCACAGACGGGCGCTGTGTCGCCAGCACCAGATGAATGCCGGACGCACGCGCCTTTTGCGCCAGACGCGCAATCAATTCTTCAATTTTTTTACCCACCACCATCATCAGATCGGCCAGCTCGTCGATGAACACCACGATCAGCGGCAACTCCTCCAGCTGCTCCGGATCATCAGGCGTGAGTGAAAAAGGATTGGTCAGCGGCGCACCTGCCTTGATGGCATCGCGCAGCTTCTGGTTGAATCCTGCGATATTGCGCACACCGAAATGGGACATCAGCCGGTAGCGCTTATCCATATCCTGCACGCACCAGTTAAGCCCGGATGCAGCCTGACGCATATCGGTCACAACAGGGCAAAGCAGATGCGGAATACCTTCATATACCGACAATTCAAGCATCTTCGGATCGATCAGCAGCATGCGCACTTGTTGCGGCGTGGCTTTGTACAGAATGCTCAGGATCATGGCATTAATACCAACCGACTTGCCAGAACCTGTCGTACCCGCGACCAGCACATGCGGCATCTTGGCCAGATCCGCCACCACGGCATTACCGGCAATATCTTTACCCATTGCGATCGTCAGCATGGAATGCATGCCGGCATACACTTGAGAACCTAAAATTTCTGACAACTGCACCATATGCCGCTTGGCATTGGGCAGCTCCAGTGCCATGTAAGTCTTGCCGGGGATGGTTTCGACCAGTCGGATGCTGACAACCGATAGCGCGCGCGCCAAATCGCGTACCAGATTGGTGATCTGGCTGCCCTTCACCCCGACGGCCGGCTCAATTTCGTAACGCGTGATCACAGGGCCAGGATAGGCGGCCACGACTTTCACCGTTACGCCGAAGTCCTGCAACTTTCGCTCAATCAGACGTGACGTGAATTCCAGCGTATCTACAGACACAGTCTCCACCTGATCGGTCGCAGGATCGAGTAAATGCAGCGGCGGCAGCGGTGAATCCGGCATATCCGCAAACAGAGTGATCTGCTTTTCTTCGATGGCACGCGCAGATTTCACGACCTCAACGACAGGTCTTTCGATATGTATCGGCTGATGAACCTCGACCCTTTTTTTCTCGACTTCGACCACGGCACTGCGCTGAGTGATCGCCTGCACACCGATGCGTTTATCCTGACGCGTCTGCCAGACACGCTGCACCCAGAAAAATGCGGACTCGGTTTGTGCGCCCAGCCAGTCCATAAAGCGTAACCACGACAGGCCGCTGAATAGACTGAAACTGCTCGCCATCAGGGCCAGCAGCAGCAAGGTCGCACCGGTGAAACCCAGCAGATGCGTCAACGCATCACCGATCAGCAGTCCGAACATGCCGCCGGGTGCCAGGGGCAAGGATACCGTCAGCGTATGCAGACGGATGGCTTCGAGCGCGCTGCTTGAAAACAACAGTGCACTGAAACCAATGAGGGATACGAGCAGTGTGCGCTTGCAGAACAAACTGTCTGCTCGCAGCCGGCGATAACCTGCCCAGAGTTGCTGCAACACAAATAGCACCAGCCACCATGCAGACAACCCGAATAAATAAAACAGCAGGTCTGCAAGATAAGCGCCCAGCACACCGGCCGGATTGCTCACTTGCGTGACCGCCGTACTGTGCGACCAGGCCGAATCATCAGGATGGTAACCATACAGCGCCACCGTAAAATACAGTGCCAGTGCAGCCAGCAACAGCCATCGTGTTTCACGCAGCAAACTCAGCAGTTTATTTCCCGGCAAAACAGCTTCAGCCATAATGCAATCCGACCAGGCCTAAATGTTCGGCTGCGCGCACCGCTTCAAGACGGGTATTGACCTTGAGAGTCTGGTACACCGCCGCCACATGAATTTTAACCGTGCCTTCGGCCAGATGGATGGTTGACGCTATTTCCTTGTTGCTCATCCCGGCGCAAAGGTGCTGCAGCACTTCCATCTGACGCGGCGTTAAGCCGTAGCTATTGGTGTGCAGACTGCGTTTGTCGATATGCCCGATCTCCGCGATATGATGGGAAATTTGCGGCGGCACATACACACCGCCGGACAGCACCTGTTTCAATGCGCCCAGCATCATCTGTGCACTCGAACTTTTACAGACAAACCCTCTGGCACCATAGTTAATTACTTTTTCCATATTGACAAAGGCTTCATCACCTGACACCACCACAACCGGGATATCCGGAAATCGATTATGGAAATAACTGACCGATTTCGGCCCGTCGCTACCCGGCATATGCAAATCAAGCAGCAGCAAATCAATATCTGCATGCTGACCGCCGAGCTTCAAACAGTCCTGAAAATTATCTGCCTCGAATATTTCAAGCGTATCTGACAACTCCTGCAAAACATAACGCATTCCATCACGAAACAATGCGTGATCATCTGCCAACAAAATTTTCATACTTTTCCCCCCGGATAAGTAAACTTGCTCAGGCCAGACCTAATCATATCATTCGACAACCTGAAATCCTCATTTTCTATTATTTTCCCAGTGCCAAAAGCAGTCTGATGTCCTGCTCCAGCCAGTCTGTTCGCTGCCCATAAGGGGAGAGCAATCGCACCTGTCCTGCGGTATCAATCAGAAAAGTACCCGCACTGTGATCCACGTTATAACCTGAGGAGGTCGGCTGCTTTTGATACGCAATATTGAATGTTTTAGCAACTTTTGCCGTACTCGTGGCATCGCCGTAAAGCCCCATAAATGAAGGGTAAAAAGCGGGCGCATATTGCGCGAGCAAGGCGGGCGTGTCTCGCTCAGGATCAACGGTGACAAACAACACTTGCACGCGATCTGCATCCTTACCTAGCCGCCCCATGACCTGAGCCAGGTCCGCCATCGTCGTCGGACACACATCAGGACAATGCAAATAACCGAAAAACAGCACCACGACCTTGCCGCGAAAATCGCGCAAGCTGCGTACCTTGCCATTGTGATCATTCAGTTGGAAGTCGGCGCCGCCAAACTTTGCGGTCACGTCGCTTGCATGAAACGGCGACGGCAGCTTCGGCGCTTCGCAGCCCAATATAAAAAACAGCAAGATCATCAGAAAACTACGCAGAAACATGACAGCTCCCCGTCCATCCATAGATATAAAAGGTATAGCCCACTTTCATCAATCCATAGATACCCAGACTCACCACCAGCAAACCGGCTGTTTTTCTGACATGAGGGGATTGCACAAACCCCTTCAGACTTTCCCAGAACAGGCCAATCGCGAGCAAATTCGGCAGCGTCCCCAGCCCAAACGCCAGCATCACCAGCGCACCGCTTTTCGCATGTCCGGTCGCTAACGCGGTGATCAGCACACTATAAACCAGGCCGCATGGCAGCCAGCCCCACAACGTACCCAGCAAAAAGGCGCGCAGCGGTGTGGTTACCGGAAACAGGCTGCGGGTCAGCGGCTGTATGCGTTGCCAGAGCAACTTCCCTGCCGTCTCGATACGCCGCACAAATCCCCAAATCCCGGCCAGATACAAGCCCAGCGCAATTAGCATCAGACTGGACAGTGCGAACAGCAGTTGCTGAACGGGCACGACATCGCGCAACAACATGCCCGCCTGCCCGATTGAACCGACCAGCGCGCCGGCCAGCGTATAACTGATGATCCGGCCGCTGTTGTAAGCCAGATGATAAGGCCAGCGCGCGCCCTGCTTCGGCAATTGTCCGGTCATGATGCCAACCAGACTGCCGCACATCCCGAGGCAATGCACGCCGCTGAGCAAGCCTACAAAAAATATCGCAATCACACTGAATTCAGTCATGCGCCCTTATCCAGCAATTTACAATTCAGGCAGGCTGCCACTTCGGCAACATTGGGTGTCAACGGATAGTTGGGCACAACCCCGAGCAACGGCGCTTTGATCCGCTGCGCTAGCGCCGCAATATTCTCATTCAGCATACTCATATCAGCTTCAACACAATTTGCCACCCAGCCTGCAAGTTTCATACCGCTGGCCGCGATCGCCCGGGTTGTCAGCAGTGCGTGATTCAGGCAACCCAGCCGCATACCCACCACCAGTATCACGGGCAATTTTAATAATCTCGCCAGATCAGCACCGTCCTGCTCATCATTGAGCGGCACCAGATATCCGCCCGCACCTTCGACGATCACGACATCCGCCTGCGTCACAAGCTCGCGATATGACTCTGCAATACGATCCAGATTAATTCTGACACCGACAAATTTAGCGGCCAGATGGGGGGCTGTCGCACGTTCGAAATGATATGGATTGATCTGACCGCGACTGGCCAGCACATTGCTTGCCGCAATCAGCTGACGAACATCCTCGCTCATCCCCTCTTCATCGCACGCGACCGGCTTCATGCCGACCACCCGCAGCCCTTGAGCCGCCATGCCGTGCAGCAACGCACAGCTGATCAGCGTCTTGCCAACATTGGTATCTGTCCCTGTCACAAAATAATTCATCTGATTTTGAACGATGTTTTGATAATTGCCGCACCATCCCGATTGACACGCGGCGCCGGCTTCCATGCATGACCGTAAACGACCTCATACGTAGCAGGCAATTTCCCGTCACGCCGCAGTTTCTCATAGTTTTCAATCAAGCGTGCGTAAGCGCCCTTCCCCATCAAGCCCTGAGCGCGTCCTGCTGTCGCGTTGTGCGCACCGATTGCTTTAAGATCCAGCAGTACGCCGCGCACATCGTCATAGGTCAGGGTCAGATACTCCATATCCATCACAGGCTCTGCGAATCCTGCCTGAACCAGCATATCGCCAATGTCGTGCATATCGGCAAAGCGATTTAAGTGACTGTGATCATCAACGCCGCTGAACGCCTGCCGTAATTCCTTGAGGGTATCAGGACCAAAGGTGCTGAACATCAGCAAACCTTCTGTTTTCAATACGCGGTTCAATTCAACAAAGGTTGCCGGCAAATCATTGCACCACTGCACGGCCAGATTCGACCAGACCAGTTCCAGACTATTCGATGCCAGCGGCAAGGCTTCCACATCGGCGCACACCGGTAGCTGCCGGTTGCCGCCGAACAGCTTTTGCCACCAGTTTGAACGACCATGCGCAGCGTGCAACATGCCGATGGCGATATCCAGTGAGATCAGTTGTGCATCGGGATATTTTGCCGCCAGCTGCCGCCCTCCCCACCCCGTGCCACTGCCCGCATCGAGCACGCGTGCAGGTTGCAGTTTAATGTATTCCAGACGTTCCAGCATGCGGGTACAGACTTCGCGCTGCAACACCGCCGATGCATCATAAGTCGTCGCGGCACGGGAAAAAGCCCTGCGCATCGCTATTTTGTCGATCACAAATTCATTCATGCAAAAAGTCCGAAACGAGTTGTATAAAGTGTTCAGGATGAGACAAAAAAGGCGCGTGCGCCGCCCCCTCTATGGTTACCAGTCGTGCAGCAGGCATGTTATCTGCCAGATATTGCATCGCAGCCAGGGGGGTGAGCGTATCACGGACGCCGGCAATCGCAAGGGTTGGCTGCACAATTTGTGGCAGTGCATCACGAAGATCACATTCACGCAAAATATCCAAACCGGTTTGCAACGCCGCTAAATCAGGTTCGCCGCGACTTTGCAATAATCGGCGCAACGAGATCAGCAATTCACGCTCCTGTTCGCCACCGCGCACCTGCAGCGCCAGAAAGCGGCGCAGCGTTGCCAGATAATCCTGCTGCAATGCGGCCGCAAAAGCGCCCAGCGTATCTGCCGCCATCGCACATGGCCAGTTGTCTTGCTGCACAAAACAGGGTGTGGAGGAAATCAGGATGAGTCGGCTCACCTGCAGGGGATACCGTTGCGCCCAGCGCAGCGCAATTTGCCCGCCCAGCGACCAGCCACAGACGGTCAGCGGTTCAGTAAACTGAGCAGCAAGCCGGTCAACAAGAACATCTACATGGTAAGTGGTGAGTGGTGAGTGGTGAGTACTGCGTTGCCCGGGTTTCCCGCTTTCCGCCTCCCGCTTGCCAATTACCGGGCTGAAACCATGCCCCGGCAAGTCAACCGCCATCACGCGATGCTGTTTCGCCAGTTTCGGCAACACATCCCCCCACATCCCGCTGTGCATGCCCCAGCCGTGAATGAACAGCACCGGCGCGCCATCCCCAAACTGATCGGTATGAAGATCCTCAGCGTGCCAGCTCATGCAGCGCCTCCAGCAATCGATACACATCGGCAACGGTATGCGCAGCAGACAGCGTGATGCGCAGCCGTGCCGTTCCCACTGCGACAGTGGGCGGGCGTATCGCCGCGACCCAGATGCCGCGTTCACGCAATTTCGCACTCAGCTCCAGCGCGGCCTGATTTTCACCAATCAACAAAGGCTGTATCGCCGTCTTCGACTGCATCAACGGCCATGGCAGCTCCGCCATGCCCTCACGCAGTTGCACGATCAACTGTTGCAGATGTGCACGCAGCTCATCACCCTGCGATATCAGGCGCAGACTTTGCAGCAGCGCCACCGACAACGCAGGCGGCGTCGCCGTGGTATAGACATAACTGCGCGCATTATTGACCAGCGTCTCGATCAGAACCCGCTCTGCCGCAACGAATGCACCGGATACGCCGGCCGCTTTGCCCAACGTTGCCATGTAAATGATGCGCGGTGAATCAAGACCAAAATACGCAAGCGAGCCACGCCCCTGTGCACCCGTCACGGCAAAACCATGCGCATCATCCACCAGCAGCCACGCGTTGTACTCTTCGCAAAGCGCCAGCAGTTCAGGCAGCGGCGCGTGATCGCCGTCCATGCTGAACACGGCATCAGTGCAGACCAGCTTGCGTCCTTCTGGCGTCTGAGCCAGTTGCTGCGCCAGTTGCGCCATGTCGTTATGACGGTAGCGTTTGACCGCAGCGCGACTGAGCAGCATCGCATCGTTCAGTGAGGCGTGATTGAGTTTGTCGGCAAACACCGTATCGCCGCGACCAACTAGCGCCTGCACCACACCGAGGTTCGCCATATAGCCGGTGGAGAACAACAGCGCAGCAGGTTTGCCGACGAAGGCTGCGAGCTGCTGTTCAAGTTGCTCGTGCGGCTCAAAATGACCGCACACCAGATGCGCCGCTCCCGCGCCCGCGCCCCACTGCTGCGCACCCATTTGCAGCGCCGCGATCAGCTGCGGATGATTTGCAAGGCCTAAGTAATCATTGCTGCAAAAGGACAGATAAGGCTTGCCGTCCACCACGATATGCGGCGACTGCGGACCTGATACCGTGCGCCTTGAGCGCAGCAGGCCTGCTGCAGCGCGTTCTTCTAGTTGATGCTGGAGTTCAGAAAAAGGCATAAGTTGATGTTAGCTATAAAACCGGATGAAAGCTCATCCGCAAACTCAGCGCCGCCGCATGAAAAACAGTGCTTAATGTGTATCGGCAAAGGGATACATGCCAAGCTTGTCCATCAGAGCGCGATCTCGTTCGACTTCAGGATTACCTGTCGTGAGCAATTGCTCACCGTAAAAAATCGAGTTCGCACCCGCCAGAAAACACAAAGCCTGAATCGCATCGGACATTTGCTGACGTCCTGCCGACAGACGAACCCGCGCAGTCGGCATAGTGATACGTGACACGGCGATGGTGCGCACAAAATCCAGCGGGTCGAGATCGGTCTGATCGGCTAAGGGCGTGCCTTCCACCTTGACCAGATTATTGATCGGCACGCTTTCAGGATACGGATTCATGTTCGCCAGCTGCGCGACCAGTCCTGCGCGCTGAGTCAGGTTTTCACCCATACCGACAATCCCGCCGCTGCACACATGCATGCCCGCTTTCCTCACGCGCTCCAGTGTATCGAGCCTGTCCTGATAATCGCGCGTGCTGATAATGTCGCCGTAAAATTCAGGTGAGGTATCCAGATTATGGTTGTAATAGTCCAGTCCAGCCGCTTTTAGCTGATCGGTCTGTGCATCGTTGAGCATCCCCAGCGTTGCACAGGTCTCCATTCCCAGTCCGCGCACCGCTTTGACCATATCGACCACACTCAGCATGTCCGCCTCTGACGGCTCGCGCCAGGCAGCGCCCATACAGAAACGATCGGCTCCTGCCTGTTGCGCGGCCTTCGCTGCGGCGACAACAGCATCTAACTCGAGCATTTTCCGGTCTTCCACGCCGGTCGAATGGAATGCCGACTGCGGACAATAGCCGCAATCTTCTGAACAGCCACCCGTTTTGATCGACAAAAGGGTGGAAAGCTGCACTTGATTTGGATCAAAATGTTCGCGATGCACCTGCTGCGCACGGTACATAAGGTCGGCAAACGGCAACTGGAACAGGGCTTCCACCTCATCTACGCGCCAGCGTTGCGGCGTAACCGTTTTTTTGACAGGATGGTGAAATGCAATAGTCTGAGTGTTCATAGGGTATGATTTGCAGGTGAGTAGCAATTTGACATGATCCCGGAAAGGCCTATGCCTTGTCAATTTTAAACACGCAAATTCTGAACATCCGCGCAATGTTTAAGCAGATTGCGCAACCTTGCGTTTTATGCGGCAGCATGAGCCATGATGATTTATGGTGTGATGCGTGTAACGCACACCTGCCCTACCTTGACACGCCACACTGCCCGGTCTGTGCGCATCCGGCACCTGGCGGCGTTATTTGCGGACATTGCCTTAAAAACCCGCCGAAATTTAACCGCACCGTCGCGGCATTCGGCTATCAATTCCCGATCGACAGGCTGATACAATCCCTTAAATATCATGAGCAACTCGCACTGGCGCAGATTTTTGCCGACAAGCTCCTGCTGCGCATCGACAAAACCCGGTTGCCCGATGCCATCATCCCGATGCCGCTGCATCCGAACAAACTGCGCAGCAGGGGATTTAATCAGGCACAGCTTATCGCCGCCCCCTTAGCCCGCGCGCTTGGTATTGCACAGCTCACCTGCCAGCGACTGCGTGACACACCCTCACAAACCTCACTTCCCTGGAAAGCGCGCAGCAACAATGTGCGTGGCGCATTTGGCTGTGACCTGGATTTATCGAACCGGCACATCGCACTGGTCGATGATGTACTCACGACGGGCGCGAGCATGAACGAGCTGGCGATAACGATTAAAAAGCAGGGAGCCTGCGAAATCAGTTGCTGGGTGGTGGCAAGAACGATCAATAATTGAACCGCAGCAAGTGAAAAGCACGTCAGTTGATGGCTTATAACCCTTTTAGTTTTTTCTGCACGAGCGCCTGCAATTCCGCGTTGAGCGAGTTGCTCTCCAGCGCATGCTGATAGGCGTCCTTAGCTTCAGCTTGCCGGGACAGCGCCTGCAAACATATCCCATATCCCATCCACCATGCGCCCGTACCGGGAATCAGTTTCAAGGCAATCTGATAATGTTCAATCGCATCCTGATAGCGTTTTTTACGCTGCAACATGGCGGCATAAAATGCCTGGTAGGCGGCCTGTTTCTCAGCATGAGGCAAGTTAACCTCAAGCGTGGCGATAGACTGATCAAGGTCATTGCGCTGAATCTGCAACCTGGCCAGCAACATCGTAAATCCGGTGTTGTCCGGTTTATTTTTCAGCCCGTCCTGCAATGCCTGTTCAGCTTCAACACCCAGATTATTTTGAATCAACAAGGCTACCAGCGCGGCTCTGGCCGAATCAAGCCCGGCATCTAACCGCAACGCGGCTTCGAAAGCCCCCTTAGCCTCAGCACTGCGCCCCTGCTGCATCAACGCAGCGCCGCGACGATATTCGCCATCGGCCTGCTGCGCAATACTGATCTGTTTAACCGGGGTGAGTTGAATCTGCGGCGCTCGCGCTATCACAGCAGGTGATTTCTTTTTAGCCGCAGGTAACGCGCGCTTAATTTCACGCAAGGCGACCTTTTCACGATGCGCAGCCTTGGGTTTATTTTTAGGCGTGACTTTTAAAGCGGGAGTCACAGCAGGCGGCGATAAAATCGGGGCCAAGGGTATATTTTCTGGTACCGGATTAACGGTTGCAACATGCGTCTGATCCATCGCGGCTACAGGCGCGACCTGCACCCTGAATGCATCATATTTATACCCAGCTGCAACGACTGCGCACAGGGCAACGGCCAGCCCCGCATAGATCTTGCGATAAGTACGCACCTGACGCACCGGCCGCACCTGCTCATCACCTGACTGCACGCCGCGTTGCTCAAGCGTATTGAGCATCTGGTTAATCACGCTCATCGCACGATCACCCAGAAAATTGCTGCGAACATCACACCAGCAAGCAAAGCAGAAGTCAACCAGTCACGTCGTGCTTCGGGCGTATCGGATGCGGCAATGCCGATATGCCTGGCCGTCACGTTCTGGCGCCCGGCACCGAAGGCGAGCATCAGTGCCTTATGCGCCACGATATTCACCAGCCTGGGTGTACCGCCTGTCACCCGATGCAGTTTGGCTACTGCCGACTTTTCGAACAAAGTCTCACCTGCATATCCTGCGACCCTCAGCCGGTGACGCAGATAGCGCTCCATCTCGTCCGGCTGCAGCCCTTTTAATTCATATTGAAAACTGATGCGCTGACGGAGCTGGCGTATCGAATACTGCGCAAGATGGGCATTGAGTTCAGGCTGACCGAACAACACCACCTGCAACAACTTGCGTTTTTCTGTTTCCAGATTGGTCAGCAAACGCAGCACCTCCAGCGTCGGCAAAGGCAGCGCCTGCGCTTCATCCAGACACACCAGTGCACACTGCCCCTGACTTGAAAAATCAAGCAGCGCACGCGTAAGTCCTTTGAGCATCTGATGCTGATCGCACCCCGCATCCAGCGGCACACGGAATTCATCTGCCAGCGCCAGCAGCAAACTGCGTGGCTCAAGATATGGATTGGGGATATATGCGGTGATGAAATTCTGACCGGATACCGCATTGGCCGCCAGATCCTGCGTGCCGATCGGCGTCGTCGATTGAATGCCGCCATTTAACGTGGCTAAAAATTTCCGGCATAAAAGCGTCTTGCCGTTGCCCACTTCGCCCGTGATTTTGATAAATCCTTCGCCGTTGCGCGCCGCCACCAGCAACGTATTGAGCGCTTCCTGATAACTTGAACAGGCGAAAAAAAAGCTGGTATCCGGCGTCAGGCCAAAAGGCGTCTCAGTCAGCCCGAAGTGTTTTAAATACATACATCAATGGGGAAAGATTCATAATCCCTGAACCCGCAGACCGCAGACGGCAAACTCACCATCATTTAGTCCTGATCTGCTTCGACAGATGCTCTACACGGTCACGGCTATGCGCGATATCATCAGACCAGTCCTGATCGTTATCGACGACCGTTGGTTTGATCAGTATTACCAGTTCACGCTTATTGCTCACCTTGGAGGTCTGGCCGAACAGCAGCTTAGGTAATCCCGGCAGCCCCGACTCGCCATTGGTTGAATCCTGACGCATCAGGCCGCCGATCGCGACAATTTGTCCGTCGCGCGCACGCACAATACTGTCGGTTTCCGAGACCGAACTGGATGCTAACGGCAGCGTATAGGTGCCCGTTGTGACCCCCAGATTCAACACCTTATTGACTGTGGTGACCGAACTAACCGACGGATGCACATGCAGAATGATCTCATTATTTTCATCGATGCGCGGCGTGACATCCAGCGCGATGCCTGAGAAAAAAGGCTGCATTTTGACGGTAGGTGAAGTCCCTGCAATCGCGGTGGTTCCCTGTGTCCCCCCGGAGATTTCGGTGACAAAAAATTCATCCGTACCGACCTTCAGTACCGCCTTTTGATTGTTCAGGGTCGCAATACGCGGACTGGAGAGCACATGCACATCCCCTTGGGATTCCAGAAAATTCAGCAGCACGGCAAAATTACCGGTCTGAAAGGCCATACCAAACAGTGAACCTCCGGTAGCTGACACCGCATTGAGCAAATCCGCGCCGGGCGTCGAGGTCAACGATCCACCGCCGCTGATCAGGGAAGGCACACCCGCAACACGAGGCGCAAGCGAGCCGCCGCTGCCGATCTGTCCGACCGATCCTCCGCTATTAAGTCCGCTTTTGAACGCGGCCCAGTTCACGCCTGACTGAAAGCTGTCGTTCAGCTGAACATCGATAATTTTGGCCTCGAGTATCACCTGACGTTCGATGGAAATTTGCGATGCCTTCAGATAAGCGGCCACGTTTTTCAACTCATCCGGCAGCGCGCGAATCACAATCACACCTGACATCGGGCTGATCACCACGTTGCGTCCCGGTTCGCTGCCCACAATGGTGTGCAGTGCACGACTCAATTCTTCCCAGAAATCGGTCGAGGTAGTCGTGGTAATTTTACTGCTGTTATCCGTCCCACGCTCAAACTTGAGATTCCGGCTGTCACTGCCAGCGACACTGCTTCCTCCACCAACAATCGTGGTCCCCTGATTGGCGGTCGCGCCTCCTGCTGTTCCACCTGACGCATTATCGGTCAGCGCACTCGATGTAACCCGGATAGACGAGGTACCCGCGCGGTTGCCCGTCAGATAATTAACCTGATAGATACGTGTCTGTAAGGTCAGCGGTTGAACAAAAATACGGGTGTCATCAACTTTATAAGCATAGCCGTACATCTCGCGCACCGCGTTAAGCGCCTCGAACACCGTGACATCCTTCAGATTCAGCGAAATGTTACCCGCCACATCCGGATGCAACAGCATGCTGTAGCGCGTACCGGAAACAATCGCCATAAACACCTGTGCCGCGGGCGTGTTATTCACAACCAGATCGAACCGGGGCTCCGCCGGTACTGCATCCACTTTGAGCATAGCGACATTCAAGGGAGGCAGCAGCGCTTCATTCACGGCGTCAGGCTTGACCGCAGGCAGCTGAGCCGCCTGACTCAACTCCTGACGAATGGCGTCAACGGTCTGATTGTGACTCTTATTGTTTGCACAACCGGCAAGCAGCAGTACAGCCAATACTAGCATTCGTTTCATTTTTTCTCCCCGCATGTGACCGGATGATGAGTCCGCTGTGCTGCAGCATTGGTAATTTTTACATCAGGAAACAGCGTCAATATCTCTCGCCCCTTAGGTGTTTTCAACACCACGCAGGACTCACTCACTTCAACCAGTGTTGCCTCTCCCAGCTTGCCCCCCAACGCGATCATTTGTCCGTCGATAATGGCCGCACGGTGATTTTTGCTGATGAATACAGATTGCAAACCGATGGCTTTTTTATCCGCCTCTACATTCGACTCCGCATCCGGCACTGCGATACTGACAGGCGGGCGAGTCGGATCGGTCAACTGCTCTGCGTGACACCATACAGAAGATATCAGACAGAGGGATGACAGAACAAGTTGCAGCGCGCCAACGCCCTTGCTTGCCTGCCAGTGACTGCCGTGACTCATACCGTCAACCATGTTTTATCCAGACTCAGGGTATAAACCGTCAAGGTCAGCAGCGCATCGGGATGCGTCTCAACGGACAGACTCACTTCAGCCCAGAACATCTGGTCCGGTAATTTTTCCAGCGCGGTGAGATAACGCAACAGATCCAGATAATTGCCACGCAACGAAATCTGTACGCCGTGCTTATAGATTTGCTGAGCAAGCGGTACTTTCCCGTCTGCCTTAGGTTCCGCCAGCAAACTCAGCGGCAGCGTTTTAAGCTCAACCAGTTGCACCTTATCGTTGCTGCGCAATACCTGCTCCAGCAAATCAGCCATCTTGCCGGGTTCAACCAGATGGTCGCGGCGAGATTTCAAAACCTCTCCGCTTGCCTGCAACTGTAATTTGAGCTGCGCAATACGCTCGCGCACCGGAGAGCGCTCCGTTTCACGCTTCGCTTGCATGATGGCCTGAATCGCATCCTGAGCGGCATGCATTTCCTGTTCCTGCTGAACGAGTTGTGCGGAAATCGCTTTTTGCCTGACCAGCAGCGGATCGAGCAAAAGTGCATTGATCGCTAGGGCCATCAGCAGCGCAGCAATGCAAAAAAGTATCGCGCGCTCCCGCAGCGACATCGCATCAACCTTGTGGCTCACAACGTCCCAATAGTGTCTCACGGGGATCCCTCATCTGCCGGCGTAGAGTGCAGGGTAAATTCCAAATGTTTCGACCCGATTGCAGGCTGCATGTTCAGATCGGAGAAGCGCTTGCCTTGCATGACCGCTTCATGCCCTAAATTCTGGATATAGGCGGGCACTAACTCAGGTTTCAGCGCCCCGCCACTCAGACTGATATCGGCTGCCGTAATTTTGAAACTGGTCAGCCACAGGCCCGGCACAACCTGACGTGCAAAAGCGCGAAAATATTCTGAGTAACCTGCCGTATTACTGATCGCTCCGGTACTTAACGTATCAGCCAGTTGCTTCTCATCGGCTGCTTTCTTCTCAAGTTGCTGCAATTCATTTTGCAATAATTCATTGGTATGCTGAGGCGAGTAACCTGCAGAGTAGCCGGCCAGACTGGCTTGCTCAGCATTTAGACGCAGGGTACTGCGAACGAGTTGCGCCTCCAGTGTGGAGACCTGATAAGCCGCATAGGCATACAGCAGCAGTCCGCCTGCCAGAAGCAGCCCTAATGACTGCAACATCGCCAGCAGCGTAAAATGCGTTTGCGTTTTGTGAAAAGCTGCGTTGAACAAATTGATCTGTTGGCTCATTTGACGCGCACCTCGTGACGAAATGCCGCACCCAGTGTGTGTAAAACCCGGGATGCATATTCACTGCTTTCAAGAACGGGTACGGCACTAATATCCATCACAGAAGACAAGTCCAGTTGTTCCACCGGCACACCGACGGCCGCGCCCAATAAGGCCAACAAGGTTCCATCTTCCGGCGCGCTGAGCAGCACCCGGCTCAATGATAAATAGTTAAACTGACGATCGAAGTAATCGAGCGAACGCTGCAATTCGAGCTCGACCCGGTCGCGATATTGTGCACGAAGATTTTCGTTTGCATCCGCTAACTGACCGGCTGTAATTTCGATACGGCGCGACAAATACAGCTCGCCATCCGCCGTAAATGTCAGTAATCCGCCCATCTCATCAAAAGCCAGCAAAGCCAGCGCACGGTCTTTTTGCTCGAACAACGCGGCAATATTGCGCTGAGCGGTTTCAGGAATATCGATCACGGCAAGCTCAAAACCTGCGTCTTCAAACAAGCTCATGCGTTTTTGTATGGTCGGATTGGGCGAGGCGATCGCATATAGCGATTGAGGTCGTTGATCGACTCTGTTTTTATTGACGGGGATTTGCAGCACATCCACGGTTGCATCATCAACGGGATAAGTCAAACTGTCTTTGATTTTCCAGCGTATCGCCGTTTTAAGCTCGCTGTCAGGCACGCCGGGCGACTCCACCAGCAACATCTGATATTCACCGGGTGCCAATAACGTTGTGCATACAGGATTACCCAGTTCATATTCGCGATGCAAATGCGCCAGCACTTCAACTGACGCAGAACCGGACTCAACATAGTCACAACGCACCACACGCGGTTTGGCGCCATTAAACAGCACTTGTGCAAGATAAATTCCATCGGCAGCCAGACCAATAGCCAACAACCCCGCATCGCTGGATTTTGGTTTAAAAAGTCGGGATAGTGATGAAATATTCATAAGGGCATGAAGTTAGTTTACCCACCTATTGTTGTCAATGATTATTACCAAATAACCTGAAATCACTCAGGATAAACAGTGGCAGCAGCGCACTCATGCCGCTATTGCACAAGCTTTGCCGTGGCAACCTGTTCCACATAATTCAGGCTACCTGGCGCCCCTGCTGTTCTGGCCTCAGATGAAACCGCATACACCCACAGCGTAGTCGCGCCTTCTACTGCGGATACCGCAGTACAATTAACGATTACAGGTGAAAAAGGGGCAAGATTGCCGCCGACTGCCACCGTCACCCCCGCACCGCACCCGGGCCAGGCGACAGGTGAATCGGGGGGTTGCAAACTGACGTTATATGCGGCCCATTCAATTCCTGCCAGTGCAGCCTGATAACCGCGTGCCGCCATGGCATCCATCGCCTGGCTCTGATTTTGCGTGGAGGACAGCGTGACGGCAAACGTACCCAGCGCTGCGATGACCACCAGTAAAAAAATGGCAGAAATCAGCGAAAAACCGCCTGAGCGATGCGGCGCGAGGCGCGAGGATTGAGCACACACAGACCCATTGCGCCCTCTCTCCGGCGTCTCAAAGCCGTCCCCCTCTATCCTCAATCCTGATCTTTTCATGGCATATTGCTCACATGAATTTCCTGATACAGACTGATGCTCTCGCCACCGGAAGTCAGTGTCAGACGCACCCCAAGCAAACCCAGACGCTGGTTGGTCGCCGCGTAATCAATTGCACACCCGCTCACCTTGTCGGCCAGAATTGCGCGCAACCCGCCTGATGAATAAACAGGATGCGTGGTGTCCGCACCATTCCAGTAATGCCAGTGCCTCACCAGACTCGCCTGCCCGTCCCCCATTGCATTCAATGTATTCAGCGTGCCCTCGCAGGCATAGGTCACCGCCTGCTGAGCACCATCGACAACATCGAATCGCTGAGTTTGCAATTGGGCAAATGATGGAAATTGCACTGGCGTAATGGCGACATTCGACTGCAGCCCGGCACTGCCGGCATACGCGCGCAACACCCCGGATGCCGCTGTTGTGTTGTAGGCGGGCGCCCCATCCGACTGCGTGCTGCCAACGATGATATAGTCACCCGTTGCAAAAGAGACCGGTGAACCGATGATATCGAACGTATTGTCTGCAGTCGAAAAATCCAGCACATCGCCTGAAGGCACGGCCGGATTGGTCAAATCAGCAAATGCACGGTAACGTCCGACCTCTTTGACTGGCAAAAACTCAATGCAAGGCGATGCGCCACAGATCCGCACACTGTTCGGCACGGCGGTGCTGATGTCAGATGCCAGCCGATAGAAGGCCGTGTCGGCGATGTCCGTCAATTCCGCACGGCGCGCCACATCCATATATTGTTGCACCGGCCATTTGATAAACACCGCCACCATGCTGCCGATGATGCCGGTAATGACGATCACCATAACCATTTCGATCAAGGTAAAACCTGAAGAGAATGTACGCATCAGTATGCCGCCCGGTAACCGGTTGCAATAATTGACGTGTTGTTGGGGCCGCTCACCGTGACATTGATTTGCACTGCGCCCCCGACCGGCACACCGTTCCAGAGCGATGTTTCAGGCACGACCGCGACACTGGCATTGTATGTTGGCAACAAAGGAGAGATTGATGACGCATCCGTCAGTGCAAATATGCCTGTCGTGGCAAAACCATGATAGTCGCTGACTGTATGGTAAACAGATGCACGATCCGCCTGATGCACAGGAAGGTTGCACGCAGGCGGCGCCGCCGTACAAGCCACGCCGGAGGCAGGAATAAAATCCTGCAACTCGATTTCTTCCAGCAGCGAATACGCGGCCGCCATCGCCTGCTTGCGTATCAGCGGATCTGCGCTGCCTTTGCTCGTCTGATTCATCACGACCAGAATGCCGGCAAGCGCCGTGCTGACGATCACGATAAACATGATCAGTTCAATCAAGCTAGCACCAGTCTGAGACACATATTGCAAGCGTAAAGGCACAAAGGCACTTGCTCTCTGGACGTTGCAACTGGCTGCAGGTTTAATGGACATAACCCGTCTCCGCTTCGACCGTGACAGGCGTGGCAAAGCCCGCCACCGCAATGGCTTGTGCTGTGCTCGGGCGACCCAGCGGATCAAAGTAAAAGGCCGTCGCCCCGCTCAGTGTCACACCGCCTGGTGCCGTCACAATATAGGGTGTTTGCCCGGCAGGGCTGGTCATGCTGCTGCCAGGACAGGCTGCCGTCGTATGCGTACTGCCGGGGGCGACCGCATCATAGGTCAGGGCAACAGAATTGGCCGTAAAGGTGACGCAGACAAAGTGGTTCTGTGCCGCTGCCATTTTTTGCGCATAGCGCAACGTCGCCTTGAGCTGATCGGCAAAACCGCGCGATTGAAAGACGCTGGTGCCGAAAAATCTGGGCGCGGCCACGGCCCCCATGATGCCGACGATGACAATCACCATCACCAGCTCGACCAGCGTAAAGCCTTTCATCCGTTCCACTCCCCGTACCACCTGAGCCCCTTTTTTGACTGTGGCTGCAAAAAAACAGGGGGCGCAAGCCCCCCTGTTTCGCACCCTGAAAGACTTATCTATCAGCAGCCGGTATTAACGACCGCGAAAGTTGGTGCGGCACCCGCAGCAGCAGGTGCGGTATACGTGACCTGACAAGAAGCGGGCGTTGCCGCACCGGCCGCCTGCACAACACCGGCTGACGGAATGGTATAACCTGAACCTGTCACACCCGCGAGCGTTGCGATATCTGCCGCAGCCGGGTAATTATTCACCATGGTATAAGCGGTACCTTCGATTGTCACCACACTGCTCGCTGCAATCAATGAAGCTGAATGCGCAATATTTGCAGCGGAGCGCATTGCGCCCTCGGCACCGGCAAGCGTCGCTTTTCGTGCATCAGATGATAAATTCACAAATTTTGGCAACGCAACCGCAGCCAGAATACCCAGAATCACAATCACCATGACCAGTTCGATCAGTGTAAAACCAGCTTGCTTCTTCATCGTTATGCTCCTAATGTATAAGGGTGCAGCTTATTTGTAATTTTCGTTTTTCAACCCGTGCCGGCAACATTCACCCAACGCTGCGAACTATAAGTGAAATTCCTTGCTGCGACAACTGGCTTTTATCTGACCAAAATTTATTCAGTCCTCCATTCACGTCACATCCGCAATCACAACCTGAACGGTGTCAGCCGATTCCGCGTCCGGCTCCGGGCGCAGCACTGAAGGGAATGAGACAATACGCTGCCCTTCGCGCAGTTTTTGAGATGCCCTCAGCAATTGCTCAATCATATAGGCGTTTTCAATGTCAGGGACAAGCGCCAGCGTTTGCGAATCCTTTTCAGACACAAGGCAGATACGATAAAACTGTTTTTGAATCCGGTGATATTGACGCATTAAACGACCCTCCTGATGTTGCATTTAATTATACAGAATTCCTCAAGCCCTATTCACCGTCAACATTGCAGATCAATGCATCGCGGCCTTGCCCAGATCCCACATCGGCAGGAACACGCCTAACGCGAGTACCAGCACCAGCACGCCCAGTGACACGATCAGGATGGGTTCGATCTTGGAACTCAAGGTCGCCACCTCATACTTTACTTCCTGCTCATACATATCGGCCACCTCGGCCATCAACCCGTCAAGATCGCCGGTTTCCTCACCCACGGCAATCATCTGCAACACCACAGGATTGAACACACCCGCCGCCACAGCGGTACGCAGTATGCTCTCCCCCCGTTCGATGCCATCGCGCATCTTTTCAATGCGCATTCTCATGAACTCATTATCCACCACCAGGCTGACCACGGTCATTCCCTGCAGGATCGGCATACCGCTTTTAAATGTCAGCGCCAGGCTGCGCGCAAAACGCGACAACGTCGCTTTAAAAATAATAGGCCCGACGATGGGCAGTTTCAGTTTGTACTTATCCCATGTATAGCGACCGCCAACGGTATTGATGTAATGACGAAATCCCATCACAGCGCCTGATAGCATCACCAGCATCAGCAGCCAGTAATGCACCATAAAAGCCGAGAAACCCAGCAGCATTCGGGTGACGGCCGGCAGGTCCGCATGAAACCCGGCGTACACTTTGGCAAAGGTGGGAATGACGAATAAATTGATAATCACGATCGCAATACCCATTGCGATCACGACAAAAGAAGGATAGCGCAACGCCGCACTGATGCGCTCTTTCATATCCCGCTCGAAATCCAGATAAGCATACAGGCGAATAAAAGTCTGATCGAGCATACCGGTCATTTCACCGACTTGCACCATGCTGACATAGAACACCGAAAACACCTTGGGATGCTGGCGCAACGCGGAACTGAGCTCCCGTCCGCTATCCAGACTTTCTCGCAAATCCTGCAGCATCGCCGCCAGCGTCGGATTTTGCGTCGATTCCTGCAAACCGGCCAGCGCACGCATGATCGGCACGCCCGCCTTGAGCAGCGTGTACATCTGGCGACTGAACAGCATCAGATCCATATGCGTGATGGGTTTTTCAGTCAGCGCCCGCTTGAGCCAGTTTGTCTGTTTTAAGTTAGCTGCCCCGTGAAAAATCTGGATATCCACGGGCGTCACCCCGATGTTGATTAAATGATCGGCGACTGAACCGCTGTCGTCGCCGTCAAGCGTCCCCTCCACCGGCGCACCCTGTGTATTTCGTCCTTTATAAGCGAAAACGGCCATGCCTAGTCTTCCACCTGATTGCTGATACGCATGACTTCTGCCACGGTCGTACGCCCCTCCAGCATTTGCACCAGCGCGTGATCAACCAGCGTTTTACCGCGCATGTGTTCAGCCGCAACCTCCATAAAATGACTGACGCTGTCATGAGCGGCCGCTTCGACCATCTCGCGCCCCATTTCCAGCATCTCATACACACCCATCCGTCCGTGGTAGCCGGTGCCGTTGCAATGCGAGCACCCGCGTCCATGCATCAGGCGCGCCAGTTGCCCGCCTTTGATACCCTCCATCTCCAGCCATTCGATTTCCTGTGGCGTAGGGGTATGCGCTTCATTGCAGCTTTCGCAGATGCGGCGCAACAGCCGCTGCGCAATCACGGCCTGCACAGAAGACGCGACCATAAAACGCTGTATACCCATATCGACCAGACGGAACAAGGTACCCGCCGCATCGCGCGTATGCAGGGTAGACAAAACAAGGTGACCCGTCATCGCCGCACGCAAGCCGATTTGTGCCGTTTCAGCATCCCTCATTTCACCGACCAGAATGACATCAGGGTCCTGACGCAATGCGGAACGCAACACAACAGAAAACGTCAGCCCGATTTTTTCATTCACCTGCACCTGATTGATCCCCGGCAACCGATACTCCACCGGGTCTTCCACCGTGAGCAGTTTCATATCGATCGTATTAATCTCGGCCAGTGCAGAATAGAGCGTGGTCGTCTTGCCGCTACCGGTGGGTCCTGTCACCAGGATCATGCCGTTGCTGCGCCCTAAAATCACGCGAAAACGCTGCAGCATCTCAGCCGGCATCCCAAGCTTGTCCAGCCCTACCATCCCGCCATCCTGTCGAAGAAGCCGCATGACAACCGCTTCGCCATACTGGGTCGGGCAGGTTGCAATACGCACATCCACGCCCTTGTCACGCACACGCACATGAAAGCGGCCATCCTGCGGCAGGCGTTTTTCCGAGATATCCAGGCCTGACATCAGTTTCAGGCGCAACACCAGCGCCGGCGCAATCTTGTTGCTCGCTTCCGTCTGCAAATGCAGCGCGCCGTCAATCCGGAACCGGATCACCAGTTTTCCTTCCTGCGGTTCAATGTGAATATCGGATGCGCGGATCTGCGTCGCATCATCGAACATGGTCTGCAACAGTTTGACGACCGGCGCCTCTTCACTGCCAACGGCGCTGGTCATACTGCCGAAGTCGACAAAACTGTCGCCCAACTCTTCGCTCAGCTCGTGCGCAAGCCCGGTGATCTCTTCGGTGCGCCGGTAGCCCCGGTCGATGGATTCGAGCAACTGGCCTTCGGTCCCCACCGCCACATCGATATCACACTTGACGAGGCGCGCGATTTCATCAAAGGCAAACAGGTCGGTCGGATCAGCCATGCCGATGAGCAGCACGCCGTTGCGATCCTCCAGCACGATCGCGCGGAACCTGCGAGCCTGATTTTCTGGCAATTTCCGCACCTGCTCGACGTTGATGTTGTAGTATTTGAGATTGATATAGGGAACGTCCAGTTGCTTGGCCAGTGCCTCGGAAATTTTTTCTTCCGTTACATAACCATTGTCAACCAGTACGCGCCCGAGCTTGCGCCCGGTTCGCTTTTGTTCATCGAGCGCGGCTTTTAACTGATCCTGCGTAATGAGTTGTTGTTGTACCAGCAAATCGCCTAAGCGAACTTTCTCCGGACGCGCCATAATTCTTCCCTGATTAATGTCGACCAATGCGCATGACAACGCTGCCAGCCCATATAATAAAACGCCCCATACTGGCTGGCGTCAGAAAAGGCACATTGAGCACAATGCAGATTCTCTATGCGCGTTTTACGTTTTAATTTCCGCTGGCGAAAGTTAGCCTTTTTTCCCTGTACTGACAAGACTTAACGGATATATATGTTCCATGTGATTTTATACCAGCCTGAAATACCACCTAACACCGGCAATATTATCCGTCTGTGCGCCAATACCGGCTGCCAGCTACACCTGATCAAACCGTTGGGTTTTACACTCGAAGACAAGCAATTGATCCGCGCCGGCCTTGATTATCATGAATTTGCCAAGCTGCGCACATACGATGAACTGGCGGATTGTTTATCCGCCTTCGACTCGGCTCGCGTATTCGCGCTCACCACAAAAGGCGCTCAGCCGTTTCACCAGCACAATTACCAGTCAGGTGATGCCTTCCTGTTCGGACCTGAGAGCCGGGGATTGCCGGTAGACGTACTCAGCATATTCAATACTGAACAGCGTGTACGCCTGCCGATGACACCTGACAACCGCAGCCTGAATCTGTCCAACACGGTGGCGGTGGCGGTATTTGAAGCCTGGCGACAGATTGATTTTAAAGGCGCAGCGTAAGCGGTGTTGCGCGCCCAACAACTGCCACGACTTCAGCTGGGTGCGATCTTGCCGTCCTGAGCACTGAGACTGGCAAGCAAGGCTGAAGAATTGACCGGCTTATATTGCACAGGCCAGTCAAAATTAACCGACGCCCGGAGAAACGCACCCGATGTATCACCTGTCACGAGCACGGCTTTGAGACGCTTCCCTGATTTTCTCTGGAGCCGGTTAAGCATCTCAATGCCATTGAGCGTGCCGCCCAGCATGTAATCAACGATGTAATAATCAACGCACCCGGCATCAATTTCACGCAACGCCGCTTCAGCGCTGTGAAAGCATGTCACCTGCGCACCCATCACCTTCAGCCAGGCGATCGTCGCCTGAGCGACGATAAGGTCATCCTCCACCAGCACGAATTGCCGTCCTTGAACAAAGGTATTATCGACGAGCGGTTCAACGACGAGGGTCTCTACGCCTGATGCTACAGGCATTAAAAATTCAAAGACCGTTCCGCGTCCGAGTTGAGAGCGACAACCGATCTCCACCCCCAGCAGCGCCAGCGTGCGTTTAACAATAGACAATCCCAGCCCCTGTCCCCCTTCCCTGTCTCGCTGCGGGTTGCCTATTTGATAAAATTCATCAAATACATACTCCATTTTGTCATCCGCAATACCCACGCCGGTATCCCATACCTGAATCAAGACCTCGCCGCCACGCGCTCTGGCGCTGATCATGACCCCACCCTTTGAGGTAAATTTGATCGCATTGGATACCAGATTCATCAACACGGATTTAATTAACCCCAGATCGCTGCGAATAAACACCAGACGGGATAATGGAAAATACAGTTTAAAATCAATATTTTTATCATTAGCCGACGCCGCAAAATTCTGCTCCATCCAGATCATCAGTTCGGCTACATTGATTGAACTGTATTCCGGCGTAATCAGGCCTGAATCGAGTTTAGACACCTGCAGCAACGTATCCAGCAATCCTTTAAATGTCGACATTGACAGCATCAGATTTTGTATTAGTTCATGCTGCTCCGGTGTCGTTGCTGAGAATCGCAACGCATAAATGAACATGTTGGCGGCGGCCAGCGGTTGCCGTAAATCGTGCCCGGCAGCCGCCATGAAACGGGTTTTGGCCAGCTCTTTTTTTTGAATCTGCAGCATAGACTGATTCAACGCGCACGTGGCTTCCACCCGCGCTGAAACATCATTTGATATCAGCAACAGATGCGCCTCTTCTGCAATTTCGATATATGACAACAGGCATTCCAAAACCTGTTTTTGACCGGATTTCGTCTCACACTCAAAATCATGCCGGCACACCATTTTGCTCTCGAATACGTGCTCTGCAAAATTGCACAGTTCAGTTGGCAGCCGGATGAGCGCGGCATCCGCACTGAACCCCGTTGCTGTTGTTACGCCGAACATTTTTGCATAGGCCTCATTGGCCATCACGCAGGATCCTTCGGCTTTAAATACCGCGATGCCGGATGGTGACTGCGTTAATATCTCGCGACTGATGGCCAGCGCATCGTTCAGTTTTTTTTCCAGTAGCTTGCGCATACTGATGTCGCTGTGTATGCCGATCATCCGAACCGGACTCCCGGCTGAATCTCGTTCTGCAATCCGCCCTCTGCACTGTATCCACTTGTAACTCCCGTCCTTGCATCGCAAGCGCAATTCGACAAGATAGGACGACATTTTGCCTTCCAGATAATCACGCAGATTTTCCTGAACGCGGGCCATATCCTCGGGATGGACACTATCAGCCCAGGTATCAGCCTGATGAGGCAGTTCAAATTCAGCGTACCCCAGCATATTCATATAAAGCGCGGAGAACTGCATGGCGTTGCTCGCCATATTCCAGTCCCATATCCCGTCGCCAACGCCCTCCGTTGCAAAGGTCAGCCGGTATTCGCTATCTATCAAAAAATCTTGATTACGCCTGATTTCACTGGTCAACTCGCCGGCAATTCGCGCCGCCCTCGCCCGCGTGTTAATCAGCGACAGCATCAGGCTGAACAACAGACCGCTCAGTGCAACCCCACCGATCAGCACAGCCCATGCATCCGTGTAGCGGATGCCGGACAAGGCAGATGCCCGGTCAAATGCCAGCGTCCACGCTCCCCCGCCAAGGTTTATTTTCTCATACAGATAAAACTGTGATGGCGCATCGCGAATGCTCATATTGTCAAACAGCAGGTTTTCAGCTGTCATCGCCGGTCCGGCGTAGATTTTCAGGCCGATGGGACGCGCGCCCTCCTGTGTCGATTTCTGAAGCACGGCCCGCATCAGATCATTCATACGAAAAACACCGGCTACCCAGCCGATGATGGCTCGTCGCCGGTTCTCGACCGTGTAAACAGGCATACGGTAGACCGGTGCGAACATGATGACGCTAGCCGGTGCATCCACGCTATCTTCCTGCTTCAACGCCAGCTTCCCGGTCAGCGTCACCTCACCGGTATCGCGCGCCCGCTCCATTGCGGTTCGCCTGAGGGAGTCGGAAAAATTATCGTATCCTAATACTCGCTTGTTGCGCGCTGAAAGCGGGGAGATATAGATGACCGGCGCGAAAAACTCATGTTCGCCGGCCGGCGTGACCGTGTATTCAGGATTGCCTTCGGCACGAATCCGGGCAATATGTGCGGCAAGCTCACCGGAGTGCACAAGGCTGGCAAAACTCATGCCCTGTATGCCGGGAGCCATTTTTGCTATTTGCAGTTTATCGACGTAGTGCTGCCACTCCTGTTGCCCCACCCGACCCGATGCTGCAAAAAGGCCAGCGCTGCCGTTGAGCAACAGCGCATAGGTATTCAGGCGGTCCTGAGCACTGACGGCAACCCGTTCGCACATAAATAAAAACTGCGATTCGGCCTCTTGTTCAATATGTTGCCTGACCTGCAGCGTTGCAAATACCGTGATCATCAGTCCGGTAAAAAACATCGCCCAGACGAGCCATAATTTTCCGGAAGAACTGAATTTAAACATGGCACCCTGATCTTGAGTTATATAGAGAAAAACCAGTAGAGATTCTCAACCAGTTCTGACTATGCATCAATTCTAATATAGCATGCAAGGAGAGATTGTTCAGCCTGCTAAAAATCAGAATTTCCCTATACAGACCAATCAATTAGCCCGATAAAAACCATCATTTTCTGATTGTTCCGGCCTCAATTCATCACTATGATCTGTGCAGATTGAAATCGCTCAGCCGGGTTTTAATTTGATCGTACAACTGGGATAAGCGGAATGCAGACATACACAGCACCAAGCGTAAATCCGTGGAATTTGCTGTTTGCATTGCATAACTCCCCCTGTAGCGTCCTTGTGACCGACGGTCAGGGACGTGTCGAATATGTCAATGAAATGTTCGTTCAAAACAGCGGGTTTTCACTGAGCGAGATCATCGGGCAAACACCGGGGCGAGTCATGTCATCAGGCCAGACAGACCCGCTAGTCTATGAAGAAATGTGGGCAACGCTAAAGGATGGACGCGTCTGGCACGGCGACCTGATCAACCGTCACAAGCGGGGAAAAATACTGCATGAGCGCGCAACCATCATCCCGGTCATCGAAGACGGCGTGACCAATAATTTTATTTCCATTCAGCATGGCATCGGGCAAACCGTAGCCGACCACTACAAATTATCCTGCTACGAGGCCTTGTTCAGCCACACGCAAATAGGCATCATCATTACCGATTACGGCAACCGTATCCTGACCGTGAATCCGGCATTTACCGATATTACCGGTTATTCCGAAGCCGAGGTAATCGGAAAATCTCCGGGTATGCTCAAAGCGGGAATGATGAAACCCGCGTTTTATCAAACCATGTGGCAGACGCTTAACCTGACAGACCGCTGGTCAGGCGAGCTGCTTAACCGTCGCAAAAACGGAGAAACGTATACCGAATGGCTGTGTATCAACGTGATCAGGGACGACAACGGAGATCCTTTGTATCATGTTGCGACGATAACCGACATTTCCGAGCGAAAAAATGAAGAGCAACGACTTTATCGGCTATTACACCATGATTTTCTGACCGGTCTGCACAACCGCGCCAAGCTACAGGAAAGAGTACCTGAAGAAATCGCGCGCGCAGGGCGCAACGGCAGTCGCTTTGCGCTGATGTTTCTGGATCTGGATCGTTTCAAATTCATTAACGATACACGCGGCCATGAAACAGGGGATAGAGTACTGCAGGAAGCCGCGTTGCGAATTTCAGGTCAGATTCGCTCCAGTGACTTTGTCTGCCGCCATGGCGGTGATGAATTTGTGTTGTTGCTGACTGACCTGAGCTCGCCAAAATCCGTTGCAGAGGTGGCCGAAAAACTGATCAAATCGCTGGACAAAACCTATCAGATCGATAGCATGGAGCTTAATACGTCATGCAGCATCGGCATTGTCCTGTTCCCGGACGATGCGACAGACGCATCCGAGTTGATCAGAAAAGCAGACATGGCGATGTACAAGGCAAAAAGCCGCGGCGGCAATCGTTACCATTTTTTCACACAAGACATCAACGACACCATCCTGCATCGCCAGTCTATCGAATCGCAATTGCGGCGCGCACTGGAGTCAGGTGAGTTTTCCATGCACTACCAGCCGGTTATTGATCTGACGAGCGGACAGATATGCTCGGCAGAAGCCTTGATCCGCTGGCGTCAGGGCGAAAAAAGCATCTCACCTGCGGATTTTATTCCCATCGCTGAAGAGACCGGACTGATCCTGCCGATAGGGGACTGGGTACTGGATGAGGTCGGGCGGCAATGCCGCTCATGGCTGGATCAGGGAAAAAATGTGCCCAGAATCGCCGTCAATCTTTCAACCGCCCAATTCCATGAGACGGCACTGTTCAACAACATCGACAACGTACTGCACCGCCACAACTTATCTGCCGGGCAGTTCGAAGTTGAAATCACCGAAAGCGCCGCCATAGGTGATCCGCACGCGGCCTCGAAAATCCTGCACACATTAAGAGAGATGGGGCTGCATGTTGCGCTGGATGATTTTGGAACCGGCTATTCGAGCTTGACCTATCTCCAGCTTTTTCCATTGGACAAACTCAAGATCGACCGCACTTTCGTGCAGCATATTTCGACTAATTCGCGAGATGCCGCCATTACCAGAGCGATTATCGATCTGGCGTGCGCGCTGTCACTGAAACTGGTCGCAGAAGGAATTGAATATCTGGAGCAGCGCGATTTACTGCACGGCTGGGGATGTCATCTGGGACAGGGCTATCACTTCAATAAACCGCTGGCTCACGCTGAATTTGCCAAATTGCTGCGATGAAACCCGGTCAGTGCATCGCGAATCCAGCCTTGTTGCGCGGTTACTTTTGAGTGATCTCAAGCTGCGCGCAGCAGTGCCTCAAACTCTTTTACTTTAACCGGGCGGCTGTAATAATAGCCCTGCGCAACCTGACAACCTTCAGCACGCAATAGCTGCGCCTGTGTTACCGTTTCAACACCTTCTGCAACCAGATTCATGCGCAAATTATGCGCCATACCGACAATCGTCTTGACCATTTCAGCATCCTTTGCATCGTGATCCGAGTCACTGACAAAAGACCGGTCTATTTTCAAAATATCAATCGGGAAACGCCGCAAATAGGAAAGGCTGGAATAACCCGTACCAAAATCATCCAGCGCAAGACTCACCCCCATCGCACTGATCTCATTGAGCACCTCATTCATTCCCTGCGGATCGAGCAACAGGCTTTCGGTCAGCTCAAGCGCCATCAATGCCGGGTCAACACCGCTCCCGTCCAGCGCTGCGCGCAACGCATTGAGCAATTCTTCGGGGCGCATGAACTGCCTTGCTGAAACATTAAAACTCACCTTCAGTCGCAATCCCTGCTCCTGCCAGATGCGCGCCTGCCTGCACACTTCACCCATCACCCATTCACCGATTTCCACAATCAGATTGCTGTGTTCTGCGACGGGTATAAACTGATCGGGCGAGACTTGCCCCATACCCGGATGGTTCCAGCGGATCAGCGCTTCGCAACCGACGATCTGTTCAGTCTGCAAGTCGATCTGCGGCTGGTAGTACATTTCAAATTCGTGATGTTCAATGGCTTTATGCAGCAAGCGCTCAATCTTCATCCGCTCTATTGCTTTTTGATGCAATGCCTCAGTATAGAAACGATAGGTCGCGCGCCCGGACTCTTTGGCCTGATACATGGCCGCGTCCGCCTGTTTTAGCAAGGAATCGCTGTCACGACCGTCCTGCGGGCACATGCTGATGCCGACACTGGCCGTTCCTCTGTATTCTTCAGCACCCAGCCTGAACGGCATGGCGAGTTCATGTATGATTTTCTGTGCAATCGCAGCCGCCGCTTCAGTATCCGTTATGTCATTGAGCATGATGACAAACTCATCCCCGCCTACTCGCGCCAGCGTATCCTCTGCACGAATACAGGACAACAACCGTCCGGAAACCATTTGCAACAATTGATCCCCGGTCTGATGCCCCATGCTGTCGTTGACATCTTTGAAGCGATCCAGATCCAGATAGCACACGGCGATATTTGCATTTCTGCGCACAGCACTGCTGATCGCCTGATCAATTCGGTCTTGCAACAGACGACGATTGGCAAGGCCGGTGAGCTGATCGTGGTAGGCTAAATGCTCAATCTGCTGCACCGCCTGCTTCTTTTCCGTAATATCGTGAAACAGCGTCTGAAAAACAGGACGTCCGTCCGGCAGCTTCACGAGCTGCACCGAGACATCCACATCAATGAGTCTTCCGCTACGCGTGCGGTAACACGATTCAAAGTCATCGCGTCCGGTTTGCTGAATTTTTATCACACGCTGTCCGACTGCAACAGGATCATCCATCGCTTCAAAATCCCAGACATGCAGCGTGAGCAGCTCCTCACTGCTATATTCGAGCTGGCGCAAGGCCTCGTTATTATGCGCGACAACCCGCACATGCTCATCAATCAGCAATACGCCTTCGGGCATTTGCTCGAACAGTGACTGATACTGGGCCTGAGAGGCCGCTGCGGCCAGCTCTGCATCCTTGCGTGCCTGAATATCCTGAATGACCGAAATACCGTAATCCGGCGAGCCGTCATCCTTCCAGACGATGGATACCGTCAGTCCAACCCAGACGATATGCCCGTCTTTCCGGATATAGCGTTTTTCAGTTTCATAAACCTCTGTATAGCGGCTTAACAGATTACGCAAGGCATCCACATCCTGCCCCAGATCGTCAGGGTGAGTAATCCCCTGAAATGATAAAGCCAGCAACTCGGACTGACTGTATCCTGTGATTTCGCCGAGTTTGCGATTCACTTTGATCCATTGCCCGTTCATCCCCAGTTGCGCCAGCCCCACCGCAGCCTGATCGAACGTCTGCTGAAACATCGTGCGTTCGTGCCTGAGCTCACGAAGCATCGCATAGCGTTGCGAGACATCATGAAACACCATCACCACAGCGGACAACTTGCCATTTTCATCGGCCACAGGTGCCGCGGAATCTTCGATTGCGACATCACTGCCGTCACGACGACGCAAAATCATGCCGTTGGACATTGGAATAGTACATCCGTCAGTCAACACCCGTTCGGCCGGAGACTTGATGCCCTGCCGGGTAATCGCGTCGTAAAGTTGAAATACCTCAGACAGGGGTTTGCCATGGGCTTCTTGTTGCGACCAGCCGGTCAGTTTTTGCGCCACGTCGTTTAGCGAATCAACCCTTCCTTGCGCGTCGGCGACCAGAACCGCATCGCCGATGGACTCATAGATCGTGCGTATCCGGGCATCATGACGGCCCATTTCACGCACAGCGCGATACGCTCTGAAAAAAGCGAATAGCGATATGAGCGGCAGGAGCACGGCAATAATGCCGATTTGAAAAAATGAACTTGAAATGACATGCGACTTATTATCCCTCCCCAGCACCGCAATTTTTGCGGTCACGTTCTGACGCAGCCGGCTTTGCAAGCGGGTTAGCTCATCTCTCAATGCGCGGTCTTTTCCGCGCACTTGTTCATCAACCAGCCGATAATATTTCGGGTCGTTCTGTTCAACGCTCGCCATCGCGACCGCATAGTCTTGCAGCAAGACGTGTTCCTTCTGTTCGATCGATGCAATACCGATACTGTCGAGTCCATCGGTGCGGATGAGCGTATCGGCACGCTGCAATGCCACTTGCATACTGGCCGCTTCCTCCAGCATGGCTTGATGATGACGGGCAAATAACAGGGGATCATGTGCGCGCAACAACATGTCTTTCCATTCCTGTGTTTGCCGGGTAAAGGTAAGCGTTGCAGAACTGATTGCTTCTTCCAGCTCAAGCATTGCCGTCGTATCCTGGCGCGATTGCGCACCTAATTGATCGATGACTTGTGACACCCAATAACCGCCCAGGCTCACTGACAGGAAGATGGATAGCTGTACCACCCAAAGCATTTTTCGAATTTGCGTCGATTGTCTTGTTGTATGATCCATATTAACCTGCAGTTTCGGACCGGTTCATCACAGTTAGCTGAAAACCGTGCAATTGCGGCCGGCCGCTTTCGCAGCATACAGTCGCGTATCCGCCTGATGCAGCATCGCTTCGGTACTGACAAGTTGCGCGTTGTCAGTCAGACCAATGCTGACCGTCAGACACAGGTTCATACCTGCAACGTGTATCATCTGAGCTGCCACGTGCTGACGCAGGCGTTCAGCATAAATAAAACCGGCAGTCGTATCGCTGTCTGGACAAATCACCATAAACTCTTCGCCACCGACACGACACACCACATCCTGCTTGCGCGCGGCCTGCTGCAAACTGGATGCCACCAGTTTAAGTGCCTCATCGCCGGTTTGATGGCCATAATTGTCGTTGATCAATTTAAAGAGATCAATATCCACCACCATGCAGCAAAAAGTACGCATCATCCGCGATGCCAGCGCCCATTCTTGCCCCAGACGTTCCATCGCATAGCGGCGATTCGGCAGACCGGTTAATGCATCCGTCATGGCCAACTGTTGCAATTTTCTGTTGGAAGCGGCGAGCTCATCGGCAAACTGACGCAACTGCAAACGATCCGTTTCCTGTTCTTCCTGCATCTGGATGATGCGTTGCGCTGAACGCAGCCGGGCCGCCAGAATTCTGGAATTGACGGGTTTTGATAAATAGTCATTCGCCCCCGCCTCAAAAGCCTCAATCAGCTTTTCTGCACTGTCGTGAGCGGTCACTATAAACACATAAATCTTGTGCCACTCGGGGTTTTTGCGCAGTTCGCGGCAAAACTCAACACCATCCATCTCAGGCATCATCCAGTCGCTGATGATAAGCTGCGGGGTGCTGACTTTCACGCTCTCCAACGCGTCCAGTCCATTGCTGGCGACCTTGACGCTGTGCCCGGATTTTTCCAGCAACGCCTTGTATAACAGGCGAGTCGCACGGTCGTCGTCAACCAGTAAAATTCGCAGCCTGAACGTCGCGGCATCTGAACCGTGCAGTGCATCTACACCGTTTAATTCAGCAGAAATCGAAGCAGAATTGAGTATTTCCTCAAAAGGCGGCAGCGTCGGCACCTCGATATTGAGCAGCGCCCCCCATTCTGTCATGCCGCATATCACATGATCACCAACCTCAATCAGCGCAGCCGTTTCTACGCCAGCACGGGTCGCCAGCAGCATCAACCGGGGGACGAGTTGATAACGTTCCGAAGGGATCGATGTGCAAACTGAAGCCAGCCGTCCGGAAAAATGCAACAGGTGTAGCATGCGCCAGTCACGGTCACCCTCACTAAATTCACTCAGCTCGGGCTGCTCGATATGCAAGGCAATTTGCTCAAAAAACTTGGGCATCCCCCATTCTGACAGCATCAAAGCGGTAATCTGATTGTGATCCAGACCGAATGCGTTGCGTTCCTGCGTCAGAAGGTCGACTTCACTGGATGCGAGCATCCCGGAATATTCCTCTGCATAAACAGTGGCGAGCGCCAGTCGGCCAATCTGTGACAACAATCCGAGTAAAAAGGCTTCATCGGCAATACCGACGTGCAATTTTTCCACGATCGATTGTGCAGCGAGTGCGGTGCAAACAGAATGCACCCAGAATTTCTGGTAATCGAACCCGCGGCAGGCACCCGATTTAAAATCATCAATCAATGACAGGCTCAACGCTAATTGACGCACTGATTTAATGCCCTGCATGGTCACCGCATCTTCAATGGACGCAATCGGACGGCCATGTCGTGGCGTGAGTAAATTAGCCACTTTAATGATGCGCCCGGCTAACACGGGATCGCTGCCTATCAACTGGGCAATTTGTCGCGTGGTGGTGGTGTCTTTATCCGCCAGCCGGATCATTTGCAATGCAACGCCCTGTGGCGAAGGCAGCTGTCCATACGCTTTAATCGCATCAAATTGATGAAGAACAACCTGATTCATGCCGTTACCGCTTTTATGGTCATGTTGTTTCATATTCGGACAGACTACACCTGAGGGGAGTCTGGATTAGAGCACAAAAAACCATCGTGTTAAATACATTTAACCTGTGCCGGAACCGGCAAATCCTTTAGCACAGATGAAATATCACGCGACCTGCACTCACTGAATACGCTAACTGTCTTTGTCCGCGCATCTGATACCAGAATATCAGGGCATAGTTAACCCACCAGCCGGTTTGGATTTATCGGGGTCGCAGCGGTATAGCTATGTGGCTACTGGCTAAATTCAAGGCTCGCCGTACGGTTGAGCAGCGTTTCGACCATCTGGGCGGCAGGAATATGATCATATAAAACATGATAAACCGCTTCACTGATCGGCATATCAACGCCGATGCGCTGAGCGAGCCGGAATACTTCTTGTGCGGCATACACGCCTTCGGCCACATGCCCTAGCTGCAAAAGAATATCTTCCAGGTGCAGATTTTTTGCCAGCATCAGCCCCACCCTGCGGTTGCGTGACAAATCGCCCGTACAAGTCAGAATCAGGTCTCCCGCTCCCGACAAACCACCCAGTGTTTCCTGGTGACCACCCAGCTTCAAACCCAGCCTCGTGATCTCAGCCAGACCACGGGTCATCAGCGCTGCGCGAGCGTTATTTCCCAACTTCATCCCGTCGCAGACACCGGCGGCGATCGCCATCACGTTTTTGACCGCTCCGCCGACCTCGACACCCGTCACATCGTTGCTGGCATACACGCGCAATCTGACATGGTGAAGCGCATGCGCGGTACGCTGCGCAAAACTCTCATCCATCGATGCCAGTACCAGCGCAGTTGGCAGCCCCTGGGCTACCTCTAATGCGAAACTGGGGCCGGATAACACACCATAGGGAATATGTGCAGGCAACACCTGCTCTGCAACCTGATGCGGCAACAGTGACGTTTGCGCTTCAAACCCCTTGCATAGCCATATGACACCCGGCAGATCAGCAGCTGAACTGACAAGACGCTCCAGTGTCATGCGAAATGCGGCCGTCGGAACCGACAGAATAAGCAGATCAGCGCCCTTTAGCGAGCCGGAAAAATCCGAACTCACAACCAGACTATCAGGAAACAGGACATCCGGCAGATAGCGCTGATTGCACCGGGCAGACTGCATCGCAGCAACCTGCGCAGCATCTCGCGCCCACAGTGTGACGCTGTGCTGCCCGGCAAGACTGATGGCCAGTGCAGTGCCCCACGCACCTGCGCCAATGACGGTAATGTTCATTTATTTAATAATATGGCAGTAAGTAGGGGGCATGTGTTCCGCAATCTACGCATGATTACTCCCCCCACACGTCCGTGCTGCGCACATAGCCGGTATCGCCATCCAGGTGGCGTACTTTCACCCAGCCGGTGCCGGTTAATTCCAGCAGCTCCATTGCGACTTTCTCTTTCACCTGAAAAACCCGTGCCGAGCCCAAATCCGGTTCTGCGCGCACATCCACCACAGGACTCAGCGCAAAAACGTATTTTTTATCCGCCAGCACACGTTTTTCCAGCCAGTACAACGCACCTGACCGGTCTCGCACCTTGATCCAGTTATCCAGCACGACTACCTGTTCGAAAGGCATGTAGCGGTTCACGACAAACAGTTTTTTTGCCTTGAGCGAAGGGGCATCATACAAAATAGCGCTGCTCTCCCCGACCGACACATAATCAACCGCCTGTACCGCGTGCCCTGCACACAACATGCAAAGCAACAGCGGTAGCGCCAAAAATTTGCGGGCATTCATGCGACATGCCGGCGAGTTTGATTTCATTTAGTGTGTTGTTGCTGCAGCGGATTCAGCCTGCTGTTGTTTTTGCTGCTGATATAGCACGTCGAAATTGATCGGGTTCAGCATCACGGGTGCGAAACCGGCACGCACGGACACATCGGATACCACTTCGCGCAAGTACGGGAAAAGAATATTAGGGCACATCACGGCCAGCACAGGCTCCATTTCAGCTTCAGGCAAATTACGCAATGTAAAAATTCCGGCCTGTTTAGCTTCGATCAAAAACATCACTTTTTCAGCGGCTTTTGCGGTCACGGTTGCCGTTACTGTTACTTCAAACACACCTTCATCAACACTGGCAGCGGAGGTATGTAATTGCACTTCAATTTGCGGATTATCACGTTCCAGAAAAATATGTGGCGCATGCGGAATTTCAAGCGAAAGATCCTTCACATAGATTTTGTCCATGTTGAATACGGGTTGAGTATTTTCCTGTGTTGCTTCAGTCATGTTTGATCCTTTAAAAGTTAATTAGCCAATAATGCATTCAATTCGCCGGCCTGATCAAGCGCCGCCAGATCGTCAAAACCACCAATATGCCGTTCATCGATAAATATTTGCGGCACCGTGCGCCGCCCCGTCAATTCGACCATCGCAATACGCAATTCGGGTTGTAAGTCGACTCGGATTTTTTCAATCTCCGTCACCCCTTTGCGTTGCAACAATTGATCAGCGCGTATGCAATAGGGGCAAACCGCCGTCGTGTACATGACAATTTTAGCCATTATTTTTGCATCGGCAATTTGGCATTTTGCCAAGCCGTCACGCCCCCTGCCAGATTATAAGCCTGGGTAAATCCCAGCTTCGCCAGCGTCACACAAGCAGTAGATGAACGATTCCCGCTCCTGCAAACGACCACAACCGGTTTGTCCTTGTACTTTGCCAACTCCCCGATCCGCTCCTTGAGTTTTCCGAGTGGTATCAGTTGCGAATTCAGGATGTGACCGTTTTTGTACTCACCCGGCTCGCGAACATCCAGCACAAAGGCATTTTTGTGATTGATCAATTGCAATGCGCCATTGGCATCTACGTCTTTGATACCGCGCACACGACTCCCCAGCATTGACCATAGAAGCATCGCACCGCTCATCAGCGCCAGAGATATTGGGAAAAAATTACTTGTTATGAATTGCACTTGCATACTCCTGTTCAATCTTGAGGGCGAATTCTAGCAGAGCCGCAAAGTGCGCGGGATCTTTCTCAGCCAATTTGACCAACTGTTTCTGCGCACCCGCATTATCAGGGTACGACCATACTGCCTGCTCAAACACCTGCTGCGCCTGTTCCGGCTGATTATTTTGCGCCAGTAAAAAGGATTGCCGGTAGACCACCTGCGCAATCGGAATAAACCGCATTACACCTGAATTCAGGTCAAGTTTGGCCTGAAGGCGATCCTCATTTACTTCAAAATACGAGCTCATGAACAAATCTGCATAAGGCGCTAGCAACGGCACACTGTGCACCTTGATCAAGCCGTCACGGGTACGCCCGAACGCCTCCGGCACCTTTCCAGAAACGGGGCGTATCGCCAGTGTCTCTTTAAGGAGCTGGTAACCGCTGTTAAACTGAAACAGTGACGACAAGCCCAGCAACAGCATCGCCGCGACAAAGAGGCGCCCCATACGACGCAACTCCAGCCGGTAATGTGTTTCATCCAGCGCGCCGAGTAAAACAGCTGCTACTGCCAAAAAATAAAGATACCACAACGGGTATTCAAGCAGACTATGTATGGCCAGCACACCCAGTACTGCATAGGCCCACCAGTGTGCAACGCTCATCGTTGCACGACGAAGCCCATGCAGCCAGACACCGGTTGCTGTGAAAAACACCAGTAATCCGGCGATCCCCGCTTCCGCTGCCAGTTGAAAAATCAGATTATGCGCATTGTTGTACAAACCGCTGATATTTGCCCGTTGCAGCATCGGCCCCATCTCAAAATGCTGCCAGGCGAACTGGCCGAATCCTGCGCCCATCCAGGGTGAGTGTTTGAAAATCAGCCACGCCTCATGCCATAAATACAGCCTGACACCGCCTGATGATGAGTCGCGAAACATACGATGCATGATGTCGTAGTTATGGCCTGCGCCTTGCATAAACGGCAACTGCACAACGCCATGCATCGCGGCAAATCCTGCCAGCAAGCACAATGTATAACGCAGTAAGAGACGCATCGCTGGCAGACGCCGCCCACCCCACCAGGCCAGCAGCGCCATCATGAGCAGATACAGCCAGCTGCTGCGCGAACCGCTCAGCGTCATAACCAGCAGCAACGGAATGGCCAGCAGCACAACAATTGCCACTGGCAACTTGCGCGTGGAATACAGCATTCCCAGCGAAATCAGCCCCAGCGCAATGTAATTGGCGAAATGGTTGGGCTGAGCCAGATTTCCGTAAACCCCTGCGGAGACTTTCACAATAATCACAGGGTCGAGCAGCGTATGCCAGCGGTAATGCTGCAAGACGCCGATCAGTGCACTCAATTCCGCACCCGCCAGCAAAAACAAAGCCAGTACACAGGCCAGCTTGTCCAGGCCCAATATCGCACGCAGCCTCGCCCCTGTCATCATCAGCAGTAACGCAAGCAGCAAATACAAAATATACAACAGCGCCTGATCAAAATACGCCATCAAGCCCATGGCATATTGCAGCAGTACCAGCGCGATCATCAAGGCCGGCAATTGCACGATGCGCGGAATCTGCGGCGCAATCCAATAGTCCCGGGACAAAAGCAATGCCAGCGACAGCACCCCCAGCATCGCGCTCCACCACTCCTGATCGAACGTGGTCAGCGGGTAGTGGTGATGGTAATTCAGAAAGGGAAAAACCCACATCAGCCCGACAAGAGCCAGGCTGAGGTGGGCCAAACTGATTTCCTGGTGTGATTTACCTAGCAAGAACCACCCTTGATGCCGAATTTTGCCAGTATGTTATTCAGCGGACAGAAACTGGTAAAGCCGCTCTGAAACAAATTAAATCCGACAAAACCGGTAAACCACAAAAAATATTTGCTGACGAATACCGGGCTGCCTTCAACGCCCAGCAATAAGGACAACATGATAAACGAACCTGCGACTATGCGAACAATGCGTTCTGCGTTCATATCTTAAATACTCCAGAATTGATTTACTGCATCTTTTTGTACAGGGTAGCGTAATACAGTACCGGAATCACAACCAGTGTCAGCATGGTCGAGACGAGGATACCGAAAATCAGGGAGATTGCCAGCCCGTTAAATATCGGATCATCGAGGATAAAGAACGCACCCAGCATCGCCGCCAGCCCTGTCAGAATAATCGGTTTTGCGCGTGCACCCGCAGCGGCAATCACGGCTTTTTGCAAATCGGCACCGCTGGCCAGTTGCAAATTAACAAAATCCACCAGCAAAATTGAGTTACGCACGATGATACCGGCGAGCGCAATCATACCGATCATGGAAGTCGCCGTGTACTGCGAACCCAGCAATGCGTGCCCCGGCATCACCCCGATGATGGTCAGCGGAATCGGCGCCATGATAATTAACGGCACCAGATAGGATTTGAACTGAGCGACCACCAGCAGGTAGATCAGGATCAGGCCGACTCCATAGGCAATGCCCATATCGCGGAACGTCTCGAAAGTCACCTGCCATTCGCCATCCCATTTCAGCGCGTAGCCGGCATAGGGATCGGTCGGTGTTTTGAAGAAATAGTTCTTCAAACTGCCACCTTGCTCAAGCGGCGCACCGCTAAGACGACTGTTGATCTCGAACATGCCGTACAACGGACTATCCAGTTTCCCGGCCATGTCGCCAAAGACATAAACCACCGGCAGCAGATCCTTATGATAAATCGGATAATCGCGCGCCACCTGCACAACCTGAACCACTTCAGAAACAGGCACCAGCACGCCATCCCGGGCACGCACCTTAAGTTTGAGCACCTCATCGATATTGCTGTGCAACTCACCCCGCAATCCCAGGTGTAACGGCGGTGCATATTTCGCCTGCGCATCGTGCAGTGCGCCGACATTCTGACCCGACAATGCAACGCCGATCACGTCAACGATGTCACTGGGCGCAACGCCAAGCAATGCCGCTTTGCTTTGCAATACGCGCAATTGCAACTTCGACGCTGCTTCCGTCACAGTATCGTCTATGGCGACGATACCTTCTGTTTTACCGAATTGCTCACGCACTTTACCCGCCACGCTGCGCGCCCCGTCGTAATCCGGCCCGTAAATTTCAGCGACGATAGGCGACATCACAGGCGGGCCGGGTGGCACTTCGACTATTTTAACTTTTGCACCCCAGGTCGCGGCAATCTTCTGGATCGGCGTCAGCATTGCGGTAGCAATCTCATGACTGCTGCGGCTGCGATGATGCTTGTCGCGCAGATTGACCTGAATATCCCCCTGCTCGGCGTTACTGCGTAAATAGTATTGCCGCACCAGGCCGTTGAAGTTAATCGGTGAGGCAGACCCTGCATACGCCTCATAATCGGTCACTTCCGGCACCGTGGCCAGGTAAGCGCCAATATCGTGCAGCACTGCATTCGTCTCTTCGAGCGCGGTACCGGTGGGCATATCAACAATAACCTGAAATTCGGACTTGTTATCGAAAGGCAGCATTTTGAGTATCACCAGCTTGACTACACCCAGCGACACCGCTAATAACAAACCTGCAACAATAGCCAGCCACAACTTGCGGCGCGCCGGTTTTCCCGCATCCCCATTCAAAAAAGGGCTTAATATGCGGTGAAAGAAGCGACTAATCCCGGATTCAGACTCCTCTTGAACAGCATGATGCCCCGAGCCTGAAAAACGCAACACCAGCCAGGGCGTAATGACAAAGGCAACCGCCAGCGATATCAGCATACCCATGCTGGCGTTAATTGGAATCGGACTCATGTACGGCCCCATCAGCCCGCTGACAAACGCCATCGGCAACAAGGCTGCAATGACCGTAAAGGTTGCCAGTATGGTCGGACTGCCGACCTCATCTACCGCTTTGGGAATAATGTCGGATAAAGACTGATCAGGGGACAGCGCACGATGTCGATGAATATTTTCCACCACTACAATCGCATCATCGACCAGAATACCGATGGAAAAGATTAGTGCAAACAAGGACACGCGATTAAGCGTAAAACCCCATGCCCATGATGCAAACAATGTCGCAGCCAGCGTCAACATCACCGCGATACCGACCACAAATGCCTCACGTCTGCCCATCGCGAGCCATACCAGCAGCACAACAGCTGTCGTTGCGAACAACAATTTCTTGATCAGCTTCATGGCCTTATCATTAGCCGTTTCACCGTAGTTTCTTGTCGTACTGACATGCACATCCGCAGGGATCACAGATCCTTTGAGTTCTGCAACACGCAGCAGCAAATTATCAGCCACTTCGACTGCATTCGCCCCCGGCTTCTTGGAAATGGCAACCGTCACGGCAGTAAATTCACCCTGCGCCTTGATTTCTTTGTCTGCCGCAGCAGGACCTGTCCCTAACCAGACATAGCTGGCAGGCTGATCAGCACCATCTTGCACATCGGCAACATCGCTCAGAAATACGGGTTGATTATTCGACACGCCGACAACCAGTCGTTTGACTTCACCGGCATTACTCAAAAAACTGCCCGTCTGCACCAGCACTTCACGATTGCCTTGCACCAGATTGCCTGAATTTTGTGAAACATTGGCCGCTTGCAAGGTGCCACGCACATCCGACATCGCCAACTGATGTGCATTGAGGCTTTCAGGATTTAACAGTACCCGCACCTGACGCTGAGTCCCGCCTGTTGTTGACACTTCACGCGTACCGGGCACGCGTTTTAACTCAGCCTCTATCGCATGTGCGACCTGTGTGAGTTCAAGACCGCCGCCCACTGATTGCTCACGCCACAGCGTCAACCCGACAATGGGCACATCATCAATGCCTTTTGCCTTAATGATCGGCTGAGCGACACCCATCGTTGGCGGTATCCAGTCGGCATGTGAATGGATCACATCATAGAGTTTAACCAGAGAGTGAACATGCTCTTCACCCACCTTGAACTGCACGGTAATCACGGCCATCCCAGGCTGTGCCACGGAATAAACATGATCCACACCTGCGATTTGCGAGAGCACCTGTTCTGCAGGTGTCGCAACCGTTTGCGCCACGTCTTGTGCCGAAGCACCCGGATAGGCAATCAATACGTTTGCCATGGTGACGTTAATCTGCGGCTCTTCCTCGCGCGGAGTCACGAGAATCGCAAACAATCCCAGCAATACAGCAACCAGCGCGAGCAGCGGGGTCATCTGCGAATGCAGAAAATACCTGGCAATACGTCCTGAAATACCCATCCTTAAACCTCTTTATTTATGCATAAATGAAAATCGAAATCCCGTGCGTTACGGCTTTAGCGCCGGTCACTTACGAATACAATTATCATTTCATTCCTGCTTTTACTGGATCGCTGGCGACCTTTTCACCAGCCTTGAGTCCGGACAACACTTCAACCTGACCGTCGGCTACAGATGCGCCCACCCGAATTTGACGCAATATGGCTGCGCCTTTTGCATCCACGACATAAACTGCCTCAACCTCACTGCGGTGCAGTATGGAATGCGCGGGGATCACCAGTTTTTTGATTTTTCCAGTCACAAAATGGGCTCGCACGAACATACCGGGATAAATTCCGGCCTCGTTGGCAGGCAGATATACGCGCACCTGCGTACTGTGCGTCCTGGCATCAGCAACAGGCTGAACCGTTGTTGATGCGGCCTTGATCCATCGGTCCAGGGAAGGCAGCTCCACCATCGCTTCAGGGTTCGCGCCGATTTCTGCAAGTTTATACTGCGGAACACTGACGACCACGCGCATCCCGCCCGGATCGAATCCGGTCATCAAGGGCTTGCCTGGCATAACCATCTCGCCCAGCTCCACCATACGCGCCGATACAATCCCGCTGTACGGTGCAACCACGGCGGTATAACCATGCGTCAAAGCAGCCTGACTGGCACCCGCTTCGCTGACTGCAGCCTGAGCCTGCGCAATTTTATAATCAGCCTGCGCCTTATCCAGCGCAGCCTGGCTGATAAATTTTTGCGCCAATAACTGCCGGGAACGCTCGTAGGTCGACTTTGCGTTCTGCAAATTGGCCTGCGCCTGCAAAACCTGAGCCTGACTACCCGCCATTGCTTGAGCTGCCTCCCTTTCGTCAATGCGCACGATCACCTGCCCCTTCCTTACCCGGTCGCCCACATCAAAATTAATTTCTTTGACGCGGCCGCCAATTTGCGCGGAAACCGTCGATTGCTGCGTTGCCTCAACCAGACCTTCAGCACTATAGGTCTGCGCAACCTCACGATATTCCACAGGCGCCACAGACAACGGCTCGGCAGCATGAACACTGGCCGCCATCATTATCAGACCAACCAAACTCATTCTTTTCATGGAGTTCCTCCCCTTAATCAAACTCAATTATATTAGAATTCACTAATATAGTCCACAGAAATGAGCTTATGCCGTACAGAAAACTTCACGCATCAGACTAACCAGCTTAAGCGTGCGCAAATCTCCAATCCGGTAAAACACACGATTCGCATCCTTGCGTGTCGACAAAACGCCTTTGTCGCGCAAAATGGCCAGATGCTGCGAAATATTGCTCTGGGACGTGCCGACAAGCTCGACGATATCCTGCACACTGATTTCCTGATCGCCCAACACACACAAAATTTTCAACCGCAACGGATGCGCGATTGCCTTGATTGCCTGCGATGCCAGCATAATATCTTCATCGCCGTCGATTAATTTATCACTCATACTTTTTCCTTATAACACCCAACAAAGCCAATTCAGTTAAAATACAGCATTCAAAATTAACAATTGCTTATATCTTACCTCAATGAACACGACTCCTGTATTGCTGCTTATTCTGGACGGCTTCGGCTACAGCACCGATCCAGACTCCAATGCCATTTTAGCTGCAAAAAAACCTAACTGGGACGCACTGTGGCGCGATTTCCCTCACACACTGATCAACGCCTCAGAAAAACACGTAGGCCTGCCGTCTATGCAGATGGGCAATTCTGAAGTCGGCCATCTGAACATAGGCGCGGGACGCATTGTGTATCAGGATTTGAGCCGTGTTGATGTCGCTATCGAAGATGGCAGTTTTTTCACCAATCCAGCCTTATCCGATGCCGTTGAGGTTGCCCGCAAAAATGACAGCGCGCTGCATATCATGGGACTGTTGTCAGACGGCGGGGTACACAGCCATGAGAACCACATCTACGCCATGCTGGAAATGGCCGCGAAACAGGGGCTGACGAAAATCTACCTGCACGCATTTCTCGACGGTCGCGATACACCGCCTAAAAGCGCAGCGCAACCCCTTGCCGCATTACAGGAAAAGTGCACAACCTTAGGCGCGGGTAAAATTGCCAGCGTAACCGGGCGTTTTTATGTCATGGACAGGGACAATCGCTGGGAGCGCGTGCAACCTGCCTATGAACTACTGACTCAGGGCAATGCAGAATATTCAGCATCCGATGCATTGAGCGCATTAGATGCCGCCTATGCACGCGGCGAGTCAGATGAATTCGTGCAACCTACCAGCATCCATGCTGCGGATGAAACTGCAGTTACGATGCAGGACGGCGATGTGGTCATATTTATGAATTTCCGGGCCGATCGCGCACGTGAAATTACCCGCGCACTGACAGATGAAGATTTTAGCGGATTTGAGCGGGCACATATTCCAAAATTCGGCCGCTTTGTTACGCTGAGCAACTATGGCACGGAGTTTACGTTGCCCTGTGCATACTCTCCTGAAGCCATACACAATGATATTGGCGAATATGTCGCCGGACTCGGCCTGAAACAACTTCGCATCGCTGAAACCGAAAAATACGCGCATGTGACGTACTTTTTCAGTGGCGGCAAAGAACAACCCTATCCGGGTGAAGACCGTATTCTGGTGCCTTCACCCAAAGTTGCAACGTATGATCTGCAGCCGGAAATGAGCGCGTTCATCGTCACAGAGAAACTTGAAGAGGCGATAGCAAGCCGGCAATACCCGCTCATCATCTGCAACTATGCCAACGGTGACATGGTCGGTCACAGCGGCAACCTCCCCGCAGCCATCAAGGCAATCGAAACGCTGGACATCTGCATCGGACGCGTCGTGAAAGCGATGCTGGCTATCGGAGGTGAAGTAATCCTGACCGCTGACCACGGAAATGCCGAGCAGATGATGGACAACAGCACACATCAAGCCCATACGGCGCACACGCTCAACCCGGTCCCATTTCTCTATGTTGGACGTCCGGCTCAGCTGACAGAAGGCGGCTCACTACGCGATCTGGCACCCAGCCTGCTTTACATGATGGGCCTGTCACAACCGGAGGAAATGACCGGACATAGCCTGATCAAGCTAAAGTGATATCTGCGCGTTATCTGCTGTTAATATTCAGCTGCCTGTTGATGACAAGCCTGGCATCTGCGAATCAACAGGAAGAGCTGGACAACCTGCGTCGGCGGATTACCGACATGCAAAGCGAAATTGCCAAAACCAGTGAATCAAAAACTGAAGCGGCAGACGAATTGCGCGCTTCCGAACGTGCGATTAGTGAAAGTAATCGAAAAATATCGCTCATGACCGCACAACAGCGCGAGGTTAATTCAACACTATATTCACTTCAGACTCAGCAACAACAACTGCAGCAAAGCCTGTCCAGACAGAAAGAGATGCTCGAAAAGCTGTTATATCAGCAATATTTGAACGGCAAACATGAATACCTGAAACTCATGCTCGACAATCAGGATCCGAACAAAGTCGCAAGGGATTTGCAGTATTTACAGTACATCGCACGTTATCGCGCGACTTGGCTTGAAAACATGCGCACCGACTTGAAATTATTGAGCCGTATTCGCACTGACGTTCAAACCCAAAGCGTGGCACTGGAGAAATTACGCGATGAAGAATCGGCACAAAAAGAAAAACTTAAGCAGGATCAGCGCTCACGGGAACAGGTATTAAAACAAGTTTCCAGACAACTGACACAGCAACGCCGTGAAATCTCCCGCCTGCAACACGACGAAAACAGGCTGGCCAATCTGGTAACAAAGATTACCGAAATGCTGGCCAAACCAAAATCAAAATCGTTATTTCGCAATGACAACCTGCCGGATAACCGCTTTGACGGGAAACCCTTTGAGCAACTGATGGGGCGTTTGGCATTACCGATAAAGGGTGAAATATCCAACCAGTTTGGCTCTGCGCGCCCGGGCAGCACCGTTTTATGGAAAGGCCTGTTCATTAAAACTTCGAGCGGACAATCCGTTAAAGTCGTAGCGGCAGGGCGCGTGGTATTTGCAGACTGGCTGCGAGGCTTTGGCAACCTGCTGATTGTTGACCACGGCAATGCCTATATGAGCTTGTATGGCAATAATGAAACGCTATTCAAACAAGTTGGCGATGAACTTCGGGGCGGCGACATCATAGCCACTGTCGGCAACACCGGCGGAAATGCCGATTCCGGTTTATACTTTGAACTGCGCCACCAGAGCCTTCCGCTCGATCCACTAAAATGGATGGCAAAAAACAAATAGAGGTCATTATGCGTCGTATGGAAAAGCTGGGCTTGGTAGGACTGGGATTAGTGGCCGGTGTTTCTCTCAGTCTGCATTTCGCAGCAATGGCCGACAAGGAAATTGTTGCCACCCCTTTGCCTGTTGAAGAGCTAAGAGCATTCACTGAAGTATTTGCGCATATTAAAAACAGCTACGTTGAGCCTGTTTCCGATAAAAAACTTTTCACCGAAGCAATTACCGGCATGTTGAACGGACTGGACCCCCATTCAGCCTATCTTGACGAGGATGCATTCAAGGATTTGCAAGTTGGCACGCAAGGCGAATTTGGCGGTCTGGGCATCGAAGTCGGCATGGAAGATGGCATGGTCAAAGTCATCTCACCTATCGAAGATACGCCCGCGTTTCAGGCGGGGGTCAAAGCGGGCGATTTGATTCTCAAACTTGATGATTCTCTGGTCAAAGGCATGTCATTAAACGATGCGGTCAAGCACATGCGTGGCAAACCAGGCAGTAAAATCAGGCTGACGATCCTGCGAAAAAATGAGCTGAAGCCTCTTCTGATTACAGTTGTCCGGGCGGTCATCAAAGTCCAGAGCGTAAAAGCAAAATTAATTGAACCTGGCTACGCATTTGTCCGAATTACCCAATTCCAGGAACATACAGGTGAGAACCTTGCGACGGCACTGGAAAAACTGGTCAAAGAAAACAAAGCTTCCTTGAACGGCCTTGTACTGGATTTACGCAATGATCCGGGCGGATTGCTGGACGGCGCGGTCGCTGTTTCCGCCGCCTTCCTTGCCAAGGATGCGCTCGTTGTTTACACGGAAGGCAGAACCGAAGACGCAAAAATGCGCCTGACTGCGTCACCCGAATACTATCTGCGCGGGAATATAAAAAATGACTATATAAAAGATATTCCTGAATCAATCAAGAGCGTCAATCTGGTCGTCCTGGTCAACGGGGGATCCGCGTCTGCATCGGAAATTGTTGCTGGTGCACTCCAGGATCACAAACGCGGCGTGATTATGGGAACCCAAACTTTTGGCAAAGGTTCCGTACAAACCGTCCTGCCTCTGGGCAACAATACGGCAATCAAGCTGACAACGGCACGTTACTATACGCCCGGTGGTCGCTCGATACAGGCGAAAGGAATTGTTCCGGACATTCTGGTCGATGATCCTTCCTCCCCCGCATCTGATAATGTCTTCCGCTTGCGCGAATCTGATTTGGATAAACATCTGACTAACGACAAGCAACCGGAAGAAAAGAATGTTCCGCAGCCCAAAATCGATTCCTCGCCATCATCAGAAAAGCATCAGCCAACTGAATTTGGCACGAAGGATGACTATCAACTGAATCAGGCATTAAACCTGCTCAAGGGCATGAAAATTCTGCAGAACAAGTAATCGAACACAGGAGAATGGCATGATTAATCCATTTGATTTGGAAAAAAAACGCGAACTGTGGTTTTCGTCAGAACCCGCAGAACAAGTTGCGCGGGCATTCAAAATCCTGAGCGGTCTCGCGAACTTAAAAGTTTTTACTACGCAAGATAAATATATTCTGGAAGTACACTATAGCCTGCGTGACTATACATTGGCAGGACTGGAGCACGCGCTCGAGCAAGAAGGCTTTCAACTTAATCACAGTTTTTTGCATCAGGTAAGTCGCAACGTTATCTACTATTGCGAAGATACATCCCGCCACAATATGGAAATACGCGGGCATGTTACCAAGAAGAATGAGAAGGATGTTTTTATCGGTGTGTGCGGGCACCATGAACATACTGACCATGCAGCGAAACCACCTGAACAGCGTGAGTATGAATGATTTCTTTTGATGAATGACTTACAGCTGCAACGTTATGGCCGTCATATCCTTCTGAATGAAATCGGAATCGAAGGGCAGCAGAACTTCCTCAATTCTAGTGTTTTAGTAATAGGACTGGGAGGACTAGGCTCACCTGCAGCGCTCTATCTCGCGGCCAGCGGTGTGGGAACCCTGACACTATGTGACAACGATTTAGTTGACCTGACCAACTTGCAGCGCCAGATTGCTCATCGCACATCAACCATTGGACAAACCAAGGTGAGCTCGGCCAAAAATGCCATTTCAGACATCAATCCCGAAATACGATGCATCGAAGTACCTTCCCGTGTTGAACAGACTCAACTCGGCAAACTTGTTGCATCTTCAGATGTGGTACTAGATTGCAGCGATAATTTTGAAACGCGCTACGCGATCAACCGCGCATGCCTGGCACATCAAAAACCTCTTGTTTCCGGTGCGGCGATACAATTTTCAGGACAGGCATCTGTTTTTGATTTCAGACAAGAAAACTCTGCTTGTTATAACTGTCTATTCCCTGAAGATTCCGAATCAGAGCATCTGCGTTGCGCGACAACTGGCGTATTTTCACCGCTGACTGGCATGATCGGCGCAATTCAAGCAGCAGAAGCACTCAAAATATTGGCCGGAATTAATACCGGACTGGCTGGCAAACTCCTGACTATCAATGCAATTGATATGTCAATCAGGCAAAGTACTTTCCAGAAGGATCCGAACTGCTTAGTTTGTGCATCCGCCACGACCGTAACAACATACGCATAAACAGCGGAATTCATCTTTTGAATTAGTCGCAATATAGCACTGCACTTACTAACAAATCGTAAGCGTCCAGCCGCGCCACATTGATTCGTTAAGCGAAAGATAAGAGCATGGTGTCCACCTAATTTAAGTGGACACCATCATGAGCACTAC